>Ga0256840_1000008_pt1 | contig 130426 bp, 135 predicted proteins | sample 355202metaG_FD_185969 | JGI IMG/M metagenome (GOLD analysis project Ga0256840, IMG submission 185969) | Hydrothermal vent microbial communities from Mid Atlantic Ridge, Atlantic Ocean - 355-202 | ecosystem: Environmental > Aquatic > Marine > Hydrothermal vents | place: Atlantic Ocean: Mid... | reverse complement strand
TGGCTATTTTTTCGAGTGTTCACATGACTTACGTCAAGGCAATTAGATACCCCTAAAAGATAAAATACCCTTAACAAATTGACTTTATGCTAAAGGAAAACATTATGAACCCCATCAAACATTCCATTTTACCAACCATACTGGCAACAGGATTAGCTTCCTTATTTGTTACGCCAACAGCCTTCGCTGACGATGCATTTTTTGAAGCGCTAACGGGAGGAAAAGTTAGCTTTTCAACGCGCTTACGTTATGAAAATGTTGACCAAGATAATGCATTAAAAGATGCTGATGCACTTACCCTTCGCACTACTTTAGGTTATAAAACAGGTGACTTCCATCGGTTTAGTGCTTTTGCGGAGCTAGAGGATATTACCGAAATAGGCTCAGATCATTACAACAGCACAACAAATGGAAATACGCAATATTCAGTTATTGCCGATCCTGACAACACAGAAGTATTGCAAGCTTATTTGGCCTATAACAACTGGGATACTGAGTTTAAATATGGTCGTCAAGAAATCACCCATCGCGCCGCCCCTTTCCACCGTTTTATTGGTAATGTGCTATGGCGTCAGAACCATCAATCATATGATGGATTCACTATTGTTAATCACTCTTTTGATAAAACAGAATTAAGCTACGCTTATATCAACAAACGAAATACTATCTTTGGTGATGATAGAAATGCAGGCATCATCAGAAATGGTGTCGTTGATATGGATTCGCACCTATTTCGCGGTGTATACGATGGCTTCTCAGCAGGTAAGCTAGAAGCTTATGCATACTTACTTGATTTTGAAGATGCTCCTACAATAGGTACAAAAACAATTGGCTTACGCTGGAACGGTGCCGCTCCATTAAATGATGACTTTAAATTAATTTATACTGCTGAAACAGCACGTCAAGATGACTATAAAGACGGCACGATGGCTAGCCAAAATTATTACCTAGCCGAGCTAGGTGGAAAATATAAAGGCTGGATGGCAAAGCTATCATATGAAATGCAAGAAGGTGATGGCACTGACAGCTTTAAAACACCACTTGGCACCAATCACCCATTCCAAGGCTGGGCAGATCAATTTTTAAGTACCCCAGCACAAGGGCTAAGAGATATTTATGTCACAGCTGTCGGTAAAGTATTCGGTTCCAAGTTAGTCGTAATATACCATGACTTCGAAACTGATGAAAAAAGCTTAGATGCAGGTTCTGAATTCAATATTATGGTCACCAAAAAGTTTATGAAGCACTACACTCTTGGTGCTGCTTATGCTGACTATAATGCAGATAGCGAGTTTGCTTCAAAAGTAGATACTGAAAAGTTCTGGCTATTTGGTCAACTTAAATTCTAAGAAACACCTCGTTTACCAGACTGGACAATCGCTCCAGTCTGGTATTTTTTTGCCTATCATTCTGGTAACTGAGTTTTATTTTGATACCAGCATAAAATTTCTGCTATTATTTTAGCTTCATTCATTGCTGGGTTAACTGAATACGGATTATCATGCAGAATACATCAAAAACTACCGATTTCTTATCTATCCTCGTCCGTTCATTGGGCTTAATTATGCTTATTATCGGTTTATATGTGGGCATCAAAGTCATCTTTGCCGCATGGGAGCTCTATGATGAGCCACAAAAAATTGAGCGATTCGCTGATGCTATTGATCACGGTTCAAACCTTGATAGCACCATTTCATCATTAGCTGCTGGCGCATTGAGCACCTCCAATACTGCTAATGCAGAAACCCCACGAGCAGAAGTCACTCAAGCCGATGATTCACTTCGAGTGTCTTATTTCTTAGCGTGGTTCTTGGCGGTCTTATTGCTAATGATTATTAGCGGCCTAGCGATGAGCGCTATCAAAACAGGTGGGCAGTTAGCACTTTATGATCTCGAAGTTAAACGCTTTGCACGACAGCTGATCGAAGAAGCCCGAAAAACAGATGATGATTAGATCAAGTAGATGACTTATTCACTACTAAACTAAATACGCCTAGCAGTATCATTAAGCCGCCTAAGCCAATCATTAGCGTGAATGGCTCATCTAATAAATAAACAGCCAATACAATCGTAAAGATGGGGCCAAGCATACCCACAATACCTGTTTGTGTTGGGCCAATGCGGTTAATGCTTTCAGTCATCATAAAGCTGGGGATCACTGTGCTAAACACCACTAACATCACCAGCCAGAGCCATGCATCTGCACTTATCGTTACTACAGTCCAATCAACAACAATAGCGCCATAAATAAGCCCAAAAAGACTTGAGGCAATCATAGCCAAACTAGTGAACAACAGGCTCCCTAGCTTTTTGATATAGCCTTTACTAAATAAAACATAAAATGCAAAGCTTAATGCGCTACCTAATACCAATGTAACGCCCAGCAACACATTATTGCCTGTCAACTGTAACTCTTGTGACATAACGAGCACTAATCCAGAGTAAGTAGTTACTAATGCAATAATTATGCGTCGAGTAAGTGGCTCTTTAAATAGTAAATGACCAATGACTGCCACCATAAATGGATAGGTGAATAAACTGAGTCTTTCTAACTGAGCCGTGATTAATTCCAAGCCCATCAGATCAAGTAAAGAGGCTAGATAATAACCGAAAAAACCTAGTAAAAGTATCGTTCGTAATATAGATAAATCTAGTTTCGATTTTTGCGAGTAATCACGTAATAACCACAACAAAATCCCAGCATAAATGGGCAAAGCCAAAGCCATCCTGAGCACCAGCACAGAGTCGGCATTCAAGCCTTGTTGATACAGAAATTTTATGAAAATAGACTTCAGTGAAAATAGCAAGGTACCAAACGCTGCTAAAGCAAAACCTATCCAAATGTTTTTAGTGTGGGAGCTCTTCATTGTTTGCTAATAAGGATCAATATACACCCGTCATTGATCCTTCGGTTACTGCGTTTCGGTAATCTTTTAGCCGGAATCTAATTAATAAAGACCAGATCCCCGATAAAAGATCTCGAGGATGACGGGTAGCTTTATCCCTCAGCAGGCAAGATAATGTCAAAATCTATTTCTGATGATAAGGCTCACTCAAACGATGCACTGAATCAATTAAGCGTTTCATTTTTTCAGGTTCTATTGTTGGATGAATACCATGGCCCAGATTAAATACATGTCCTGTTTCAGCTTTGCCAAAGCTGGCTAAAACACTGGCCACTTCTTGTTCAACACGATCAGCAGAAGCATATAAAACACATGGGTCCATATTACCTTGCAATGTCACTTTATCACCAACACGTTGGCGTGCAGTGCCGATATCTGTTGTCCAATCAAGGCCAACTGCATCAGCACCTGTTTCTGCCATAAGTTCCAACCACTGACCGCCACCTTTAGTAAACATGGTTACCGGTACGGTACGACCATCACTTTCACGCGTTAAACCAGCAATAATCTTTTTCATATAGGCAAGTGAGAACTCTTGGTAGTTGCCCGTGCTCAACGCACCCCCCCAAGTGTCAAACAACATAACAGACTGTGCTCCCGCCGCAATTTGAGCATTTAAATAAGCAATCACCGAATCAGCCATCACATTCAACAAAGCATGCATTTGCTCAGGGGCATCGAACATCATACCTTTTACTTTAGCAAAGTCTTTACTAGAACCACCTTCAACCATATAACAGGCCAATGTCCACGGGCTACCACTGAAACCAATTAAAGGTACTTTGCCATCAATTTCACGACGCGCAAGTCGAATAGCATCCATTACATAACCCAAGTTATCTTCCATATCAGGAACACCTAACTTGGCGATATCGGCAGCGCTTTGTATCGGATTAGAAAACTTAGGGCCTTCGCCTGCAACAAAGTGCAAACCCAAACCCATCGCATCAGGAATCGTCAGAATATCTGAAAAAATAATCGCCGCATCTAAATCAAAACGACGAATCGGCTGCAAAGTCACTTCACACGCCAAATCAGGCGTGCTACACAAGGTCATAAAATCACCCGCCTTAGCGCGCACCTCACGATATTCAGGCAAATAACGCCCTGCTTGCCGCATCACCCAAACCGGAGTTTTATCTACAGGTTGGCGTAATAAAGCACGAAGATAACGATCATTTTTTAATTCTGACACTACAATTCCTCTTTAGATTTTTTAAAGTGTGGCTTTTTTACTTTTTTGGGCTTTCGAAAGCTAAATAACGCCACAACTAGTTCAATCAATATTAAAACAACCCACCAAAATAACTCCGCGATCAATGAAAACAATCCTACGATTGCCTCTCCAGCAGATAACGTCTCACCTGTAACGGTAAAAAGTGTGGCTATCGCTTCTATTAACGAGGAAACAGCTGAAGCAATCAATTCAACAATTGCTACAGCGATTCCTATAATAGCTTCAATCATCTTTCAATTTCGACACTATTGCTCCTTAATATAACTCCAACGTAGGTCGGATAAGCGATAGCGCCATCCGACGCATACGATTATAGAGAGGTAATATTATTAACTCCGCTCGCCAACATCCAAAATATCTACATCCTCACCCCAATTAGACGGATAAACACCCGTCTCCACCAAACGATGAAAAGTGGAATGCGGCCACTCTTTCACATTACCTACATAACCATGTTTCACAGGATTATAATGAATATAATCCATATGCTGAGCATAATCCACATCATCCCGAATCGTATGCTCCCAAAACCGCCGCTGCCAAATACCTCGCTCATTATTTTTAAGCCGAGTTTTCGACCGATATTCCATTTTCGGTAATGCTTTTGAAAAATGCTTTTTCAATATTTGCCAACGCCGAGAATAATCCGCATCGCCATCGGGTAGCGTCCAAATACAATGCATATGTTCAGGTAATACCACCCATGCATCAATATGAAAAGGATGTTTTTCACGTGTGACCCGGATAGCATTACGCAAATCATCAATGTGTTTTATTAAAAAATCAGCATTCCGATTTAGCAAGTTCACGGTGAAAAAATATGTCCCGCCCGCCACACGGTTTCGGCGATAATTCATTAAATAAGTATACCATGAGGCAGATAATGTAGGTCGGATAAGCGATAGCGCCATCCGACAAACAGACCATCACATAAATGACAATATCACATTATATTTCGTAAATTTGGTGATCGTATTATTCGCAGTGTATTGATTCATCCAAACGTCGGATGACGCTATCGCTTATCCGACCTACGAGCTATGACTTCCAAAAACCCCTTTATACCTGCGATACAGAATGAATGGAAAGACAGTGGGAGGTATAGTCCAAAATAAAAGCCACCAATAATCCCCAATAAAATAAGCGATATCCATAAGCCACTTTAGATTATCCATATAACCTAAGAAATCTAGTTGCGGAAAAGCAAACATCGAAAGCAATACAAATGGAATCGAAGCAACCATTATCAGCATAACTATAAAAGATTGACCACCAAACGATGCCATTATGAATAAGAATTTATTCTCTACTTTTAATGCAAATGCGTAACCAACTGGGAAAAGCGAAAAAACAATAGAAACCAGCAAGAACACGACATCTTCATTGCTCATCGTGCCCCTCAATAAGCAACATATATTTTAAGGTATACAAGCTTAGTCCCGAGAAAATAAACATTACTCCTCCAACACACCCATAAAGAAAAAAATTAGCTCCCCATATAGAATGCATATTCGAGCCCAGGTAATATGGAAAGTCTGAAACTAAAATAATGCCAGCAAATAAAGCAAACCCATAAACAAAAGACTTGATTATTAATAGTACTATTGTATGCGCCACACTAGACCTTCAAATAATCCAAAATCCCTTCCGCTGCCTGACGCCCTTCCCAAACAGCCGTAACCACTAAATCAGATCCCCTCACCATATCACCACCAGCAAAAATCTTGTCATTAGTAGTTTGAAAACCAAACTTGCCATCTTCAGGTGCAACCACGCCGCCCCAGTTATTGACCTCAACACCAAATTCAGCAAACCATGGCGCTGGGCTTGGGCGGAAACCAAAGGCAATAATAATGGCATCGGCTTCAAGGACTTCTTCACTGCCTGCAATCGGCTGAGGACGACGACGACCATTTTCATCAGGTTCGCCTAATTCTGTGGTAATCACTTTAATGCCAGTTACCTTATCATCACCAACGACTTCTATCGGTTGGCGATTCCATAAAAACTCAACACCTTCTTCTTTAGCATTATTCACTTCACGGCGTGAACCGGGCATGTTGTCTTCATCTCGACGGTAGGCGCATTGAACAATTTCAGCACCTTGGCGAATCGCGGTGCGGTTACAATCCATCGCAGTATCACCACCACCTAAAACAATGACTCTTTTGCCTTTAAGATCGACATAATCATCAGGGTTTAAGTCTAATTGCTGTTTATTGTTGGCAACAAGATATGGCAAGGCTTCGTAGACACCTTGTTTATCTTCACCGGGGAAGCCACCTTTCATATAAGTATAGGTTCCCATGCCTAAGAAGACAGCATCATACTCATCTAACAGTGCTTGGAATTGAATATCTTTGCCAATTTCAGTATTTAAAACAAACTCGACACCTTGGCCTTCAAGCACTTCGCGGCGGCGCTTAACCACTTCTTTTTCGAGTTTAAATTCAGGAATACCGAAGGTGAGTAGGCCGCCTATTTCAGCGTATTTATCAAACACGACAGGCTTCACGCCATTACGCGCCAATACATCTGCACAACCTAAACCCGCAGGGCCTGCACCGATGATTGCAACACGTTTTCCTGTATCAGCCACATTCGATAAATCAGGTCGCCAGCCTTGTTCTAATGCCGTATCGGTAATATATTTTTCGACAGAGCCGATTGTTACTGCACCAAAACCATCGTTTAAGGTACACGCGCCTTCACATAAACGATCTTGCGGGCATACACGGCCACAAATTTCAGGGAGTGTATTGGTTTCGTGCGCCAATGTAGCTGCTTCAAACAAATTGCCTTCGCTGACCAGTTTTAGCCAGTTAGGAATGTAGTTATGAACGGGGCATTTCCACTCACAATAGGGATTACCACATTCTAAACAACGATCAGATTGCTCAGCCGATGATTTTTCATCAAATTGACCATAAATCTCACCAAAGCCTTTAACACGATCAGCGGCTTTTTGTTTTTTTGGGTCAAAACGACCGACATCTAAAAATTGAAATGTATTTTTTGCCATAATATTTCTTTTGCCTTCAGGAGCGTTACGCTGCTTTAACTTTTTTGACTTGTTCAAGCAAACTACTCATTGCTGAATCCTTAGGTTTAACCAACCAAAATTGTTGTAAACGTTGTTCAAACGTATCTAAAATTTGATTGCCCCATATGCTACCTGTTTCACGAACATGATCTTCTATCATTCGTTTCAAGTGCATGGCATGCTCAGAACTTTCGCCCGCATCAATGCGAACAAGCTCAACTAGTTCATGGTTATAGCGCTCTTCAAAGGTATCATCACTATCTAATACATAAGCAAAACCACCGGTCATACCCGCACCGAAGTTTAAGCCAGACTCACCCAAAACAAGCACAACACCACCGGTCATATATTCACAACCGTGATCGCCAACACCTTCAACAACTGCTGTTGCACCCGAGTTACGCACGGCAAAACGTTCGCCCGCACGACCTGCTGCATATAAATGACCACCCGTTGCACCATATAAACAGGTGTTACCCATGATACTGGCTTCTTGGCTTTCGAAATTACTTTCGGTATGCGGATAAATAGTTAATTTACCTGCCGCCATGCCTTTACCTACGTAATCATTGGCATCACCTTCTAGGCGCATTTCTAAACCACCCGCATTCCACACACCAAAGCTCTGACCAGCAGACCCTGTAAGTTGCAGTTTAATTGGTTTATCCATCATGCCGTAATTGCCATGATGACGTGCAATTTCACCTGAAATACGACCACCCATCGAGCGATGGATATTGCGTACATCATAAGAGAAGAAGCCACCTTTTTTATTGGTAATCGCATCCTGCATATCAACAATCATTTGTTCCGCTAATTCACCTTTATCATAAGGCTCATTTTTCGGCTCAATACAATATTGTGGTTTATCAGCAGGAATCCCCGCTGTTGATAGCAATGGCTTTAAATCTAGCTTGCGTTGCTTATCGGTTGTGCCCGGCAAGATTTCAAGCAGATCAGTACGACCGATCAAATCAGCCATGCTACTCACGCCCAATGCTGCCAACCACTCTTGAGTTTCACGTGCTACAAATTGGAAATAATTCATTACCATTTGTGGCAAACCAATAAAGTGATTGCTACGCAATGTATCATTCTGAGTTGCAACACCGGTTGCACAATTATTTAAGTGACAGATCCGTAAGAATTTACAGCCCAACGCCACCATTGGGCCGGTACCAAAGGCAAAGCTTTCCGCCCCTAAAATCGCCGCTTTAATTACATCTAAACCTGTTTTCAAACCGCCATCCGTTTGCAGGCGAACCTTGTCACGTAAATCATTGGCACGCAATGTTTGATGCGCCTCGGTTAAGCCTAATTCCCACGGGCCACCCGCATATTTAACTGAAGTAAGAGGGCTTGCCGCTGTACCACCGTCATAACCTGAAATAGTGATTAGATCAGCATAGGCTTTCGCTACACCGGCTGCGATTGTGCCGACACCCGCTTCTGATACTAATTTCACCGACACTAATGCGTCTGGGTTCACTTGTTTCAAATCAAAAATAAGCTGAGCTAAATCTTCAATCGAATAAATATCATGATGTGGTGGTGGCGAAATAAGTGTTACGCCAGGCACTGAATGACGTAAAGTCGCAATCATTTGATTGACTTTCGCACCCGGTAATTGACCACCTTCACCCGGTTTTGCACCTTGGGCAATTTTGATTTGTAGAACTTCAGCATTGACTAAATAATGTGGTGTAACACCAAATCGGCCAGAAGCAACTTGTTTGATTTTAGACACACGTTCGGTACCAAAGCGAGCAGGATCTTCACCACCTTCACCAGAGTTTGATCGTCCGCCTAGGCGATTCATGCCCGTTGCAAGTGCTTCATGTGCTTCCGGTGACAAGGCACCTAATGACATGCCGGCACTATCAAAACGAGATAGAATCTTGCCGATATCTTCCACTTCATCTAAGGCTAATGGTTTATCTGCTAATTTAAGTTCAAGCAAATCACGCAAACTCATCACTGGGCGTTCATTGACTAACGTTGCATACTCTTTATAGGCATCATAACTGCCACCTTGCACTGCTTTTTGCAAAGCACCGACAACGTCCGGATTATAAGCATGATATTCACCGCCATGCACATATTTAAGCAAACCGCCTGCTTCACGTTTTTTGCGTTTATTCCATGCACGCGCTGCAACTGCTTGTTGATCGGTTTGTAGTTCTTCAAAACCTGTTCCGCTAATTCGGCTAGTTGTGCCTTTGAAGCATTTGGCAACCACATCTTCATGCAAGCCAACAATTTCATACAATTGCGCACCACGGTAGCTAGCAATAGTTGAGATACCCATTTTTGAGGTAACTTTATATAAACCTTTATTAATACCCTTGCGGTAGTTTTGGCAAACGCTTGCATATTCCATGTCTTTAATAACATTACTTTCAATCATGTCATGCAAACATTCATAGGCTAAATAGGGGTAAACAGCCGTTGCACCGTAACCAATTAATACAGCAAAATGATGGGCATCCCTTGCTGTTCCGGTCTCAACTACAATATTGGCATCACAACGTAGGCCTTCTTTGATCAAACGGTGATGAACAGCACCCGTTGCTAATAAGGCATGTAATGTTTGTTTGTCTTGTGAAATACCACGATCTGATAAAGTGATAATCACTGTTCCAGCACGTACTGCCGCTTCGGCCTTATCTGCAATCGCATCAATCGCATCGGCTAAATCAACACCATTGTCATAATGCAAAGATAAGTTGATTGATTGATACTGATCGTCTTGCGCACCTTTGTCCATTAGCTGCTGAAAGCGATTTTCAGACAAGATTGGCGAATCAACCACCATGCGCTCAGCGTGATCTTCACTTTCTTCAAATAAGTTATGCTCACGACCAAAACATGTTTCTAATGACATTACGATGCTTTCACGTAATGAATCAATCGGCGGATTAGTCACCTGCGCAAACTGCTGACGGAAATAATCGAACAACGATCGTTCTTGCTGAGATAGCACTGGGAACGGCGTATCATCACCCATCGAACCGGTTGCTTCTTGGCCCGCTTCACCTAATACACGAATAATTTGATCGCGTTCTTCAAAGCTAACTTGGAATAATTTCTCATGAGCTGCAAACTGATCAGCGCTCATTGCCTGCGGTACTTCCGCAGCCGTATCATCTAAATGTTGCAAGTTATCATCAACCCACTGTTTATATGGGTGTGCACTTTTCAACTCATTATCGATCATTTCAGGTAATAAGAACTCACCTGTTTTAGTGTCTACCGCCAGCATTTCACCCGGCTTCAAACGACCCTTCGCTACCACATCCTCAGGCTTATAAGGGTAAACACCCACTTCTGATGCAATCGTTATATGGCGGTCTTTTGTAATTATATAACGCGCTGGACGCAAGCCATTTCTATCTAGTGTACAGGCGGCATAACGACCATCGGTTAATACCACACCAGCAGGGCCGTCCCATGGTTCCATATGCATTGAGTTAAAATCATAAAACGCGCGTAATTCTGGATCCATTGTATTTGCATGTTGCCATGCAGGTGGGATCAGCAAACGCATTGAACGAAACATGCATACACCGCCCGCCATTAAAGCTTCGAGCATATTATCCATGCTTGATGAATCCGATCCCGTTGTGCCAACCAGAGGACGAATATCCATCATGTTTTCAATTAATGGTGTTGAGAATTTTGCACCACGAGCCAATGCCCAGTTACGGTTGCCTTCAACCGTATTGATTTCACCATTATGTGCCAAGTAGCGGAATGGCTGAGCCAAACGCCATTCTGGCAAGGTATTGGTAGAAAAACGTTGGTGGAACACACAAATTGCTGTTTCCATGCGCTCATCTTTTAAATCTTTATAAAAGACAGGCAAGTATTCAGGCATGATCAAGCCTTTATACGACATGACCCGAGATGAAAGCGACGGAATGTAAAAGGCATTATCATCCGTCACGGCTTTTTCAGCTAAGCGACGCGCAATATATAAATGACGTTCAAATGCCGCTTCATCCATATCGGTAGCAGCATTAACAAACACCTGGCGCATAATCGGCATCGATTTCATCGCTTGTTCACCACAAGCAGATTCCGCATCAACGGGCACATCGCGCCAGCCCAACACTTCAAGCCCTTGTGCAGATAACTGCTCCGTCACAACGGCTTGATTAGCTGTTGCTTTAGCGTCATCTTGCGACAAAAACACCATGCCGACAGCATAGTTATCTGACACTGCAAAGTTTAATTCTTTGGCAATCGTACGAAAGAAACTGTCTGGTTTTTGCATAAGCAAGCCACAACCGTCACCTGTTTTACCATCAGCGCCAATCGCGCCACGATGGGTTAAGTTGCCCAATGCTTCGATAGAAGTTGAAACTAACCAATGGCTAGCTTCGCCATCCATCTGTGCCATCAAACCGAAACCACAGTTATCTTTTTCAAATTTTGACCGATATAGGCCTTGTTCTAATTCTTTTGGCTGACTCACGTCACATACCTTTAAAAATAATTCTAAACGCCGGATAAACACTCAGCGAGGAACGACTCAACTATTTTGAGCCGCGAAAAATGGATCTAACATTATAGCTGTTATATGGCGCATCATCAATCACTAGTCACCATGCTTCAATGGGAAAACCTAGCATCTACCCTCGTACTGTTTGCGCAGTTCATTTTATAAGTTTAGCTTGCTAACAGTACATAGCACCCATTTACGTGATATCACTCAGTGATATGACCCGGTTTGAGCGTTATGGCTTAAGGCTTTGTCTTTATTAGTTTTTTCATTGGACAATCGTCCGTTATTTTGTATTCTTTGACCTTTTTCACTCTACGCATAAATGAGAAAACAGTCCCATGATCTACTTTCATAACAGAAGCATATTAATACCATCATTACTTCTAACTATCAGTACAACTAGCCCTATTATTGCTCATGCAGCACCGGCATTGAAACTAGATTCACTTAGTGTCACAGCCACACGAGTTGATCGCTTAACACGAGAGGTGCCTGCAGCTATCACTGTTATTGATGAAGATCTTATTGAAAGCACTAAAATGATGAATATCAAAGATGCGCTTCAAGGTGTTCCCGGTTTATTAATCGATTCCAAAAACGGCGGCTATGATGTACGACTGATTATTCGTGGTGCAGGACAAAAAGCGAATTTTGGGGTGCGTGAAATTATGGTGCTGCGTGATGGTGTACCGATGACTGATCCTGATAGTTTTTCACGCTTTGACTTTATTGATACCCAAGATATTGAGCAGATTGAGGTCACAAAAGGACCGGGTTCATTATTTGCTGCTGGTTCTGCGGGTGGCACCATTCAACTTTTGTCAAAATCACCGTTTGATGTAGACAGCAACCGCATTCGTATCGGCTTAGGAAATGAAGGCGCTGAAAACTATAATCTGCGTCATGCCATGTTGCTCAATGAGAATAATGCTATTTCTATAACGGCTTCTCGACGTGTGCTCGAAAATGGTTGGCGTGAATGGAATGAGTTTGATAGCAATCAAATCAGCTTTAAACATGGCTTAAAATTTAACGAGTCAGATACCTTAGATACTGAAATCAGTTACTCCGAAGCAGATATCCAGCTTCCTGGCTCTATGGATGAAGCACAGTTTGATGAATATAAACGCACAGGCAAGCAAACCGATAATAGTAATGCTTGGAAAGATTCTGGCCGTTATTCAAAAATTTGGTTCTTTAATACCCGTTTAGAAACGCAACTAACTGAAAACCTGCGTTTTAGACCCAAGGCATATTACACTCATTGGACACATTATCACCCTGTTACCGGTGCGATTAATGACAATGAAGATAATGGCGTAGCAAGCTATGGTACGGATCTGGAGTTTGTATTTGATCATCAATTATGGGGGGAAAGTACCTTGGTGGCAGGTGTGACCGCTCGCCAAGAAAAAAGTGATGATAGTCGAAAATATCAATATCGTGATGTCAAAACCATACCCTTTGGTCCACAAGCTGGTCGAATCATTGCCACACTTTCGGATAAAAAAGGGGCGCTATTACAAACGGAAGACTCCACTAACACCTTATTCGGCTTTTATTTTCAAGAAACCTTACGCCCAAGTGACAAATGGCTGATTGATATCGGTTTGCGTTATGACCGTTCTAACTTTGATATTAAAACTAATGAAATTGGTAAATACAATTTTGCCACTGGAAAATATGGTGCTGGTGCAGGGCTGACTAAAACTGATAAAACATTTAAGCTACTATCGCCTAAAGTCGGCGTTTCCTATCAATTATCAGATACCTTAAGCGCCTTTGGTACTATTGCCCGCTCTGATCAAGTACCCTCATCGAATGAAATAAATGAAAGTGTTGATTTAGACGAATCGACTGCCACCAATTTTGAGGTGGGCTTAAAAGGCCGCCATCAAAAATGGTCATTTGATACTTCCGTTTATTACACTGAAGTTAAAGATGAAATTATGGCTCTTTTATTAGACCATCACACCACCTTTCAAAATGCTGGAAAAACCGATAAAAAAGGCTTTGAGTTTGCAGGGAATTATCAATTATTTCCTGGGCTGCAAATCGGTGTTAACTATGCTTACAGTGATTATACCTTTAAGGATTTCACCGAAGTTATCGGTGGTGGACCTGGTGCCACACAAGTGAGTCATGCTGGTAATCAAATGCCCTATGTGCCGAAACATCAATACGGCTTATTTGCTCATTATCAATCACCAAATGGCTTAAAAGCACGAATTCAAACCAATAGCTGGGGTGAATATTATATCGATAATGCCAATACTGAAAAATACGATGGCTATGACTTTGTCACCAATATGATGATTGGCTATGAACGAGGCCCACATTCCATTGCATTGAATATCGACAATGTATTCGATAAACAGTATGCCGTTGAAGTAAAAAAATCATCACGTGGAACAAAATCCTATTCTGCTGCATCTCCTCGTACAGCCATGTTGATCTATACCTATAATTATTAAAGGCATCATTATGAAGCTCTTTTTAAGTGTTGTATTTCTCGGTTTGCTAGCCAATCTAATCACGCCTGCAATGGCATTAGCGCAAAACTTAGAAAAACAGCACACGGCGCATGCCAAAGGTTCACAAACTGAAAAACCGGCTATGGCGCATCATCGTGTTGCAAAACCCATTCTCGTTCCTTTCGATGATTCTACCTCCGCCGTATTATGGAAACCGGATTTATCAACTGTGCCATTGACGATTAAAGAGGGTAAAATTGAGCTGCCAAAAACAGGCGTTGATAATTATCATGTTATCGTTGCTGAACAACAATTAGGTAATTTAAAAAAAGTATTTATTCATTATATCTTTCGTCATGGTAAACCCAGTGGCCACAGCACCAGCGAAGTCGTAACAGCAAATAAAGCAGAACTTGAAATTATCCCAGATCCCGTACCAAGAGAACACGATCGCTACTATTCGCAGCAAGAATGGTCATTTATCGTGCATTTCCATAATGAACCATTAGCTTCTCATTCCGTTCAGCTTAATACAGAAAACGGTTCCCATCTTGAAGGCATGACTAATAATCAGGGCCGAGTGACGTTTAAATTACCTGACGACTTTCAAGATGTGATTGCAGGTAGTCGAGATAAGCGCACTGCCCACATGACCATTCAAACCCAATATCAATCTGGCAATAAGCAGTGGCAAACTCAATTGGGGGCAGATTATGCTGTCAGCGAATCCAACTGGCGCTCTACACCTTGGGGCATCGCTATTATGATCTTTGGTTTAATTTTAGGCGGGCTATTTATTCGCCTAAACAAAGGCAAAACAGGAAACCACAAATGAACTATTTAACTAATCTATCCGTTATTCGTAAAATCGTTCAGGTTCTAGCGTTTGTCTTTTTTGTCTATGGTGGTGCGGTGACCGGCTACTATTTATCCGATAAGATAACAGCGGCATTACCCGCCCTTAGCTGTGCTTATGATAAACAAGGTTCTGATTATTGTGTGCTTATTCCGTTTCAACACCAAATGCACCATAGATTAGGTGAAGCGATTGCTAATGGTGGTAATGTACTGATGGCATTGATCCCCACGCTCATTACCTTGGCTACATTTCTTATTTTGTTTGTTATTTTGAACAAAGCGTTTTGTGGCTGGATCTGTCCGCTCGGTACCTTTCAAGAATTTTTACATATGATCGGGCAGAAATTAGGTTTGCAACAAAAAGAATCACTCGACCATAATGTGGTAAAAAAGATCAGACCTGTAAAATGGTTTATTTTAGTGCTACTTGTTTTTACTTTTCCACTACTTTCAGGTCTTGGTTACGCTAATCATGATCTTGGCGACACCTTTTGTCGCATCTGCCCCAGCCGAATTTTAACAACCTTAGCTGTAGGCGACACCACACAATTACATGTTGATACAGCCACCACCACGACCATGGTATTATCAGTTTTCGCTGATTTAATGTTCGGAATTATGATTGCCCTAGCATTAACCATTCGCCAACCTTTCTGTCGCATTTGCCCTTTATTAGCATTGCATGCGGTATTCAAAAAACTAGGCTTGCTCCGTTTAGTTAAAAATGCCGTGCCTCGTTGTGACAAATGCGGCCTTTGTGCCAAAGCATGTCCTATGGATATCAAAGAAATTCATACCGATATGACGAGTAAAGATGTCACATTTGATGATTGTACCTTGTGTGGTCGCTGTGTTGAGTTCTGCCCAGATACAGATGTATTGCAACTCAAATATGCCACTATTCCCATTTTTTCGGCATCTCCTCAATACTTCAAAAAGCGCAAAAAAGCACAAACAGTATGGGAAAAAGCGAATCTTATCGCTTATTTTCGAGAAAAAAGACAAAACAAACAAGACTCTAAAAAATGATAGATATTGCTTCTCTGGGCCTTGGGGCCGTCTTCCTTTTAGGACTAAGTTTTGGAGCTGGCCCATGCAATATCGCCTGCTTGCCTTATCTTGGCCCTGTCTTTTTGGCTGCCAACGATAATATTCAAACAGCATGGCGCACCATCTTACCCTTTTCTATAGGGCGTCTTGCTGGTTATGCATTATTAGGCAGTGGGGCAGGCTGGGCCGGGTTTGTTATTCAAGAATGGCTGGAATCAGAATGGGCAGGCTTTATTCTTGGTTGCGCAACCATTTTAGTTGCCTTGGCATTGTTATTCCGCTCATCAACACAATCAACATGTAGCTCATCATCCAAATCCAGTTCAGACAATGAACACGTTATCACCTTCCAAAAGCCAGCAAAATCATTTAAACCCAGCCTATTTTTTATGGGCATGGGCATGGCCTTCAACCCCTGCACTCCCCTTACATTAGTTATTGTCGCCGCCGCCACAACGGCAAGTGCCTCATTAGGCTTATTATTAGGTTTAGCTTTTGGCTTAGGCGCGGTCATATTGCCTACCGCAATTTTCTCCATCGGTGTCGCTCACTTTGGTGCTCAAGTTAGCAATGCATTAGTGGAGTGGCGCAACCCACTCGAAAAAATGAGTATTGGCTTGCTTTTCATTATGGGCATAGCTACTGCGCTCGGTTGGATCACACCTTAAATTTCCCTAAATTCAATAAATTAGCTAAAATGAGTTGTTTTTTCGATGAAAACAATGGAAAGAACATGAGTAAACCAGTAATTGGTATCGTAATGGGCAGTAATAGTGACTGGCCTGTTATGCAAAAAGCAGTAGAACAACTCGAAGCATTTGGCGTAGCTTTTGAAGCCAAGGTTGTATCCGCACACCGCACACCTGATTTATTAACTGACTATGCCGTAACGGCCAAAGATAAAGGCCTCGCTTGTATTATTGCCGGTGCCGGTGGTGCCGCCCACTTACCGGGAATGCTTGCTGCAAATACTACTATTCCTGTTCTTGGCGTACCTGTTCCATCCAAATATCTTAAAGGGCAAGACTCTTTATTATCTATTGTGCAAATGCCTAAAGGTATTCCGGTTGCTACCTTTGCCATTGGTGAAGCAGGCGCCGCTAATGCCGCATTATTTGCTATTGCCCAACTGGCAATAACAGATAAAGATCTTGCAGAAAAGCTTGAACAATTTAGAAAAGATCAGCACAAAAGCGTACTGGCAATGACACTTCCACCTGAATAAATATCCAGAGAGCAACATGACAATAACACAAGCGATCTTGCCAGGCGCCACATTAGGTATGCTTGGCGGCGGCCAATTAGGCCGTATGTTCACCGTAGCCGCACAAACCATGGGTTACAAAGTGGTTGTATTAGAACCCGATATAAATAGCCCCGCCGGTATTATTGCCGACAAACATATTTGTGCAAAATATGATGATGAAGTGGCGCTTGCTGAGCTTGCCGAACACTGTGACGCTATCACCACTGAGTTTGAAAATATTCCTGCCACCGTTTTATCTTATTTAGAATCAAGAACCGTTGTGCACCCCTCATCAAAAGCGCTATCTTCAACACAAAATAGATTGGTTGAAAAAGCCTTTATTGAATCCTTGGGTATTAATGTCGCTCCTTATGCGCCTATTCGCGATATGGCCGATATTGATGCCATTGCCGATACTTTCCAGTTTCCTGCAATCATCAAGGCGGCTAGTTTTGGTTATGATGGCAAAGGCCAGGCAGTTTGTAACAATGCCGATGAAGTACGAACCGCATTCACCGCATTGAAAGAAGTTGAATGTGTACTTGAACAACGAATTAATCTAGAACGCGAAATCTCCACCGTTTTAGCGCGTAGCCAATCCGGAGAAATCACCAACTTCCCTGTTGCTGAAAATGTACATGTAAATGGTATTTTGCACTCAACAACAGTACCGAGTAACGTGCCAGAACAACAAGCTCAAAGCGCAATAGAGATGGCAGATAAGATTGCTGATGGCTTAAAATATGTCGGCACTATGGCAGTTGAATTCTTTATTTCTAAAGAAGGCGATATTCTTGCCAATGAAATCGCTCCGCGTCCACATAATTCAGGTCACTTCACCTTAGATGCCTGCCAAACATCACAATTTGAACAACAAGTACGTATGCTATGTGGACTACCATCGGGTAACTGTGAACTAGTCACACCGGTAGTAATGATCAACTTATTAGGCGATGTCTGGGGCAACAGCCAACCGCATTGGGAAAGGCTATTATCTCAACCACAAAATAAACTGCATTTATACGGCAAAAAAGAAGCACGGCCTGGTCGCAAAATGGGGCATTTTAATACGCTTGCTGCCGATACTGAACAAGCAACTGAAATTGCACTGAAAGCATTTGATAATCTAAAGGCGGATTAGTCTTTTCCGTGAATCACAAGTTAGTTACGGCAGAAAAGCCTTTAATAGCAATAAAAACCTCCCCATTCAAGGTGTAAAATGGAATGTCCTAACTGTAAAGAGCACTACGCATTTAAAGATGTACCTTTTGATAATAGAAATATAAAATTTTTAATTACGGAGTTTACATGTCCGTTTTGTGAAATATTGATCACCCCTAACAAACCATATAAAATCATATTATCACTCGTACTCGTTTTGACTGTTGCTTCTGTGCTGTTGATATTTGGACAGGATATTCATCCAGCTGCACTATGGCTTGGAATAAGCCTAGGCCTCGTCTCATTCTTCCTGTTAATTTTATTACAATTAATACTCAAATATGAAATAAAAGAATAAGCATTGCACCTATTAATGATGGAGTGTTCATGTCTCATCCGTTAAACCCTATTACTGATTATTTTCTTGAGCTTGATGCACTCAAGCTGGTGAATCGCCGTTCGTATATTACCGGTGGCGAACGTGTAGAAAACTCCGCCGAACACTCTTGGCATTTGGCGATGGCCTGTTGGTCTATCTCAAGAAGCTTGAAGCTTAACTTGTCTGAAGAGAAGCTTTTAAAGCTTGCCTTAGTGCACGATCTAGGTGAAATTGATGCGGGTGATACCTTTTTATATTCAAGCAACAGAGATTCTGCCCATACCGCTGAACGAAAATGTGTAAAACGTTTAAACCATCATGAAGGCAACGGCATTGCTGAGCTTACTGAATTATGGGAAGAACAAGAAACCGGCGATAGTCTTGAAGCCAAACTCTTAAAAGCCGTTGATCGATTATTACCTTTTCTGCTCAATATTAATAATGAAGGTAGGACATGGCGGGAACTCGGCGTTAAATGTTCTCAAGTCGTTAAGGCGCACGCCTTTATTAAAAATGATTTTCCTGAACTGCATTTATGGATGCATAGCAAAATTCAAATGGCGGTGAATGCTGGCTGGCTAGTCGATGAATAAAGCTCGTTCAGCTTACGTTCAGTTTCAATTGTATACTCTGTAGGCTTAACCATCGAATTGTTTGATATGATAATTTAACGTAAAAACACTCTATACCCTGAATTTTAAAGCGATAGCTATTTTATTTTCAACCAACAAATGAAGGATCAATTATGACATTAACAAAAAAACTAGGTGCTGAGTTTATTGGCACATTTTGGCTTGTTCTAGGCGGTTGTGGTAGCGCGGTGCTGGCGGCGGCTTTTCCTGATGTAGGTATTGGCTTATTAGGTGTTGCATTAGCATTCGGACTGACAGTTTTAACAATGGCCTACGCTATTGGTCATATTTCTGGCTGCCACCTTAACCCCGCAGTTTCAATTGGTTTATGGTCTGGTGGACGCTTTTCATCATCTGAACTTGGCCCCTATATCGTCGCGCAAGTAGCAGGTGGTATCGCGGGTGCGGCTGTGCTTTATGTAATTGCTTCAGGTCAGGTTGGCTTTGATGCCTCTGCTGGTTTTGCATCTAATGGCTTTGGCGAACATTCGCCAGGTGGTTACAGTATGGCCTCTGCATTAGTTACAGAAATAGTGATGACTTTTATGTTTTTAATCATCATCTTAGGCGTAACAGATAAGCGCGCCCCACAAGGCTTTGCACCGCTTGCTATTGGTCTAGGTTTAACCTTGATTCATTTAATCAGTATTCCTGTTACCAACACCTCTGTAAACCCCGCAAGAAGTACCGGTGTTGCATTATTTCAAGGCGACTGGGCCATATCACAATTATGGCTTTTCTGGTTAGCGCCGATCATTGGTGCTCTTTTCGCAGGCATTATTTATAGATGGTTTGAAACAGAAGACTAACTACAGGTTTTACTGATTTTAAAAGAAGCCTCAACACCGTAAGAAGGTTGAGGCTTTTTTTATTATAGATTTAATCTTGATTATTGAACAAATGTTGATACGATCATATCTTAATAATTAGGAGCATTAAATGGCAACGTGGTACTCAAGAGAATTAGATGACAGTGAAGCACCAGCAACACTACAAAAAGTCATGGATGCATTTATGCCTAAATATATAGGCTCAGGTCGCCCATTAGGCATGGCAATCTTTTCCAGTCACAATAAAGAAAGCAAGACAACGACCGTCTATTTCTCACCACAAGCGGCCAGTTTGGCCATGCAATTTGGCGCGGGTTCGTGTGATGACAATTTTGTTGATGTAGAGCTGTCACTGCTTGTTGGTGATGAAAGTAGCATTGATTATCTCTTTCCGGAAGCAGAAGAAAGATAACAACGGCAAGACCTAAGAAGCAACCACAATTATTCTCGAAAGAGAGACCATACTTTTAATCACCTTCTTCAGCCAAGCGTTGTTGCCGCTCCTGCTCTTCGGCTAAGATTGCTTTAATTTCAAGCATGACGCCATCGACATCAGCAGCTTGCGTGTCTTCTTCAAAATAGCCAGTGAGCTCAGTATCAGGCTGCAATTCACCATTCTCAAAAAGTGCCCATATTTCTTTGTCATATCGACTATTGAGTAATTCTGGAGCGTATTGAGCATAGTAACGCGTTATATTTCGAACATCACGTTCTAACATTGATTGAGCATTATTATTCGCGGCGGCATTCACCGCTTGAGGTAGGTCAATAATGACAGGACCATTTTCATCAACTAAAACATTAAACTCGGACAAATCACCATGTACAATCCCTGCACAAAGCATTCTCATCACGGAATACATTAGAATTAAATGATCTTCACGTGCTTGCTCGGCAGACATCGAGATGTCGTTGAGGCGCGGCGCTACTTGACCATCCTCATCGAGGATCAACTCCATCAATAACACCCCATTAAGGCAATCATAGGGCTGGGGAACCCGGATCCCGGCACCTGCGAGCAGGTAAAGCGCATCGACTTCGGCATTTTGCCATGTTTCTTCTTGCTGCTTACGACCAAATTTAGAGCCTTTTTCCATGGCTCTGCCACGGCGGCTATTACGCACCTTTCGTCCTTCCTGGTACTTCACTGCTTGTTTGAAGCCACGCTTAGCAGCATCTTTATATACTTTGGCGCAGCGTAATTCAGCACCACATTTTACAACATAGACATCGGCTTCTTTGCCACTCATTAATCGTCTGATAACTTCATCGACTAAGCCATCATCAACAAGTGGCTGGATTTGTTTTGGTATTTTCATAGTTATTCTAGATCTTACTCTCAACCTTCCATACAAAAAAGCCCCAACACCGAAAAAAGCCAAGGAAATGAACTATCCAGCAATGACGGTGGTCAGACACGAAACCGATGCAGGCGGTGAGCCAGCAAACGAGACACCTACCAGCTTCAACGGAAGCCTATCAGGAGATACTGGGGAAGATACTTTTGTTCTAAGAGACAGCCCAAACAAATTTTTAACGCCTGCCAAGCGTAGAGTAAGCAAAAAAAGGAAAAAGACAACATATGCTCAACGAACGTAGCAACGGAAAGCCAACCCAAATCAACTATACAGATCTAGCTAAAATTAACTCGCTAATATCGGCGTTTTTAGCTACTATTCACAATCAGCTTCCAGAAATCAAGAATATCCGTTATGACCTCAGTACAGGACAATTTACCAACAAGAACAACTTGCCCGTTCACAGGAAGGGCTTACTCAGGTTTAGAGATTCGGGAAATGGACAAGGCGCAAAAGCAACGCGAGCTGGTCAGGCAACAATGCGTCGAGCGATACTCATCCAAACCCTTGTATCAAGCGAGAGCGGAGAGAAATCAGGATTACTGGAAAAATTTCTCAACGGGGCAAGTCAACTTGTAGAGTCAGGCGATCTTCGCCATAATCCCCACCCACACGGGTACACGCTGTAGTGGTCGCTTTAAAACGAATTAACCTTGAAGATCATGTATTCATGTGTCACCCACCTTGGCATTGCATCCGAACTCGACTGGTACGTATGAGCCGGCGGTTTCTGACATTATAAATCCTTTATTTCATAAACTATGATAGTTTCTGAAATAACAAGGGGTGAATAGCATGTTTCTGATATAATGAGCTCCTTATTGTAGATACCATGGTTATTTCTGACTTAAAATGAATTTACACGACTATTTATCAGGCACTTACGAAGAGCAATATCAATATCACAGCTTTTTACCGACATCAATTAATCATCCATGGGAAATCGCTGATGGTGAAATATTAACGCTGCTGAGTGAGGCTGACCGCGCATTAGGCGAATTAAATGCCTTTTCGCAATTGGTACCCGATGTGGATTTTTTTATTCGTATGCACATCACAAAAGAGGCGACGGAATCAAGTCGCTTGGAAGGTACCAGCACCAACATGGAAGAGGCCTTTCTTGATGTGGAAGATGTTGAGCCACAAAAACGGGATGATTGGGAGGAGGTTCAAAATTATATTAAAGCCATTAATAGTGCGATTGAGCAACTTGACGCATTGCCGCTTTCTAACCGCTTATTAAAAGAAACGCATAAGATCTTAATGCAGGGAGTGCGTGGCGAGACCAAGTTGCCCGGGGAATTTCGTGCAAGCCAGAACTGGATAGGGGTGAGCCTAAAAAATGCGGTATTTGTACCGCCACACCATGACAAGGTGGCTGATTTAATGAGTGATATGGAAAAGTTTATTCATAATGAACAGTTGCATGTTCCCCATTTGATTAAAATTGCCATTTTGCATTATCAATTTGAAACCATTCATCCATTTTTAGATGGTAATGGACGATTAGGGCGGTTGATGATCGCTTTATATTTTGCCGGTTTTGGTTTGTTGCACAAACCTGCTTTGTATTTGTCGGACTATTTTGAACGACATAAAACAGACTATGTTGATCGGTTAATGGCGGTGCGTGAAAAAAATCAAATGCATGAATGGTTGGTTTTTTTCTTATTTGGCGTGCGCGAAACGGCACAAAACTCAATACAAGTGTTTAAAGATATTTTGGTGTTAAAAGAATCATTAGAACGTGAAGTATTGCCTCGATTTAGTACGCGCAGGCAAGATAACGCTCAGCATTTGATGAAAACACTTTATCGACAACCTGTTATCGATATTAAAACAGTGAGTAAGTTATTAGACGTGGAAACGAATACTGCAACGTATTTAATTAATGATTTGGTTAAACATGGTGTTTTAGAAGAGTTGACGGGGAAGCGTCGAAACAGAATGTTTTGGTTTAAAGACTACTTAATGATTTTTAGACGTGCAGCTTAACAAGGGAAGGTAAGCAGGAAGCAAGTAAGAAAGACATCCTTAACCAGTCTGCACTTAAAGGTGATATATCGCTGAAAGAGTACAATAAGGAATTAGTGAGGATTAGAACTAGAAGATCGAAAGGTCTTCCTGATGACACTATGTACGAGCAGTTAGTGAAAAACATTAATCACGTCATTCAAAAGATAAAGAAGGGCTACTTAAATGTGCTGCTCGATCTTTTCGGTATAGGCCTAGTGTTGGAATTTTTACTCGGTGGACCACCACTGTTTATCGGACAGTAAGTACCGATCTAATCTTAAAGATTGGGCATTAAAGCATGGATAAAAGATCTCAGAAAAATTAGCTCCCACAATGATACGAGAATATCACCCCCTTGGTGACCATAGCCAAAACATGACCCTGCCATGACCCGTAAAAAAGCCCCAACACCGAAAATAGTGCTAAGGCTTTGATTTATATGGTGGGCCTGCAGGGACTTGAACCCCGGACAAAGGGATTATGAGTCCCCTGCTCTAACCAACTGAGCTACAGGCCCATAATCTTAATTGTCTAAATCTAAGAAGCTTCTTAGTTGATCTGAACGTGTTGGATGACGTAATTTACGCAATGCTTTTGCCTCGATTTGGCGAATACGTTCACGTGTTACGTCGAACTGTTTACCTACTTCTTCTAAAGTATGATCAGTGTTCATGTCGATACCAAAACGCATGCGCAATACTTTAGCTTCACGCTCTGTTAAGCCACCAAGAATGCCTTGGGTCGCTTCTCTCAGGCCTTCGTTCATTGCTGAATCTTGTGGTGAAATTACATTCACATCTTCTACAAAATCGCCTAGGTGCGAATCTTCATCATCACCAATTGGTGTTTCCATCGAAATAGGTTCTTTTGAAATTTTCAGAACCTTACGCACTTTGTCCACGGGCATTTCAACTCGTTCCGCCAGTTCGTCTGGTGTGGGTTCTCGCCCCATTTCTTGTAGCATTTGACGTGCAATTCGGTTCAGTTTGTTGATTGTTTCAATCATGTGTACTGGGATACGAATTGTACGTGCTTGGTCGGCAATTGAACGTGTGATTGCTTGACGGATCCACCACGTTGCATACGTTGAAAATTTGTAACCGCGTTGATATTCAAATTTATCTACCGCTTTCATTAAGCCGATGTTGCCTTCTTGGATTAAATCTAGGAATTGTAAACCACGGTTGGTGTATTTTTTTGCAATCGAAATAACAAGACGCAAGTTTGCTTCGACCATTTCTTTTTTGGCACGTCGTGCTTTTGCTTCTGAAATTGACATTTGACGGTTAATTTCTTTAATTTCAGCAATATTAATGCCGCGTTCTTCCGCTAACTCTGCCAGCGTTGATTGAGCCGCTAAAATAGTATCAAGATTTTTCTTAATCGTTGATGAATAGTGTTTTTTTGCACGGATATGTTTATCCGTCCATTGAAGGTTTACTTCGTTGCCCGTAAATGAATCAATAAAGTCACGGCGATTCATTCGGGCCGTATCCACCACAATTTTTGAAATTGTGCGTTCTTGTTGACGGATAACTGAAACGGTATCTCGCATTAAACTATTAAGGAGGATTAACGTTTTTGGCGTTAATTTAAACTCCATAAACAGGCTAGTAACTTGCTCTTGTGCTGCAGCAAAATTTTCTTCTGTCGCATTTTTTGCATCAGAATAAGCTTTGCGTAAAGCATCAAAGCGCTCTTTCGCTTCTTCTGGATCAGGTCCTACAGGGCCGGTATCTTCTTCCTCATCATCTACATTATCTGCACCTTTGATTACGGGTGTAGGGATAACAATATCAGCATCAATATCTTCAGGAAGAATAAAGCCTTTAATCAAATCATTTAAGCGTAAGTCACCGGCTTCTATAGCATCACATTGTGCTAAAAAGGTGGTGATGCAAGGTTCATAAGTTGATAGCATGCGTAAGCTTTCACGCAGGCCGGCTTCAATACGTTTTGCGATAACAATCTCGCCTTCACGTGTTAAGAGCTCAACCGAGCCCATTTCCCGCATATACATGCGAACTGGATCCGTTGTACGACCAAACTCACCGTCTGAGCTTGCTAATACGGCTGCAGCCTCATCAGCGGAAACATCGTCATTACTAGATGCCGCTTCAGCTAAGCGTTCCATTTCATCAGTATCTAAGCCATCTTCATGCACCATGATGCCCAAATCACTAAACATACTGATAATGTCTTCGATTTGATCCGCGTCAATTAGATCTTCAGGCAAGTGGTCATTGATCTCACCATAAGTAAGGTAACCGCGTTCCTTACCTAGCGTAATGAGTTCTTTAATGCGTGATTGTTGATCTTTCATTGGACCTCTTTTTTCATCGTATGTATTTTACGTAGCCGGACATTATAACGATAAGTCCATAATAATGCACGTTTTTGTTTGCGCAGATTTTAGCTGTTTAAGCTGTTAATCTCTACCCGCTCTTCAGCTGTTAAGTTGCTTAAACCCTTTGCTACTAAATACGCGTGGCGTTGTTCAACCGCTTGTTGCTGCAGTTGCTGAACAATTCCAATCAGCTCATGCTGTAATTTATCAGCACTTAATGTCAGCGACTGTTGCGCTAACTGGCGCAAGTGTCCTTCATGTTGTTCACCCCGAGCACGCTCTAATAGCATTGCTGTAGTTAGATGAGGGTTCTTGCTTAAAGTTTCAAGCATTTGTACTAAAATAGTTAGACCCGGCCGCTCTAATGTAGTCAGTTTATCGAAAGCACCTATCCCAGCATGAAGTTCAGGATGTTGTAATAAAATCGTAATCGCCATGCGCACGGGCGAAATGGCCGTTGATGATTTTAACGTCTTTTTACGGATTTTAGCGTTTGTTTCAGCTGGTTTTCCCAGATATTTGTGCAACATGGCTGCGCTCATATTTGCTTTTTCTGTCAACCGTTGTTCTAGCATGTCACGATACACACCCTCAGGGATCTTCCTAAGATAAGGCTCGGCAATTGCAATTAATCGAGATTGACCATCCATTGAGCTGGTATCAACTTGTGCCTCCAACGTCGCTAAGAAAAAATCTGAATAATTTTGCGCCTGATCAACTAAGGCATTAAATTGATCTGCGCCTTGTTGCCTCACAACACTATCGGGATCTTCTCCATCGGGTAAAAACATAAATTTTAATTGATGATTGCCGCCCAATAATGGCATCGCATTCTCTGCTGCTCGCCATGCGGCTTCGCGGCCAGCACGATCACCATCAAAACAAAAGACGAGTTCCGGTGAACTGCGTAATAATTGGCGTAAATGATCAGGTGTAGTTGCCGTGCCTAAGGTTGCCACCGAATTAGTGATGCCATGCTCAGCTAATGCAATTACATCCATATAGCCTTCAACAATAATGATCCGCTCTAATTTACGATTAGCTTTACGCGCCTGAAACAAGCCATAAAGTTCATTACCTTTGTGAAAAAGCGGTGTTTCAGGTGAGTTTAAATATTTCGGAGTACTGTCATCTAATACGCGACCGCCAAAACCAACAACTCTGCCACGACGATCACGGATCGGGAACATAATGCGATTGCGGAAGCGATCATACTGACGACCTTTATCATTGCTACTTAATAAACCCACTTCATCTAACTGCTTACGCGTTTGCTCATTTGCACCGAACGTTTTGAGAATATTATCCCAGCCATCAGGTGCCATACCAATATTGAAGTGTTCAATGATCTGTGCTGAAAGACCGCGTTGCTCTAAATAATTTACAAAGGCGGTTTTTTGCGGATGATTTTGTAGCTGGTGAACATAATATTGGCTAACTTTGTCCATTAAGTCATACAAATTCTGCTTTGAAGGTTGTGCGGCAGCAAAGCTGGTTGTCGGAACTGTCATACCAACTAAATCCGCCAGCTCCTGAATAGATTCAGGGAAGCTCATTTGATCATATTCCATCAAAAAGCCAATCGCGGTACCATGTGCGCCGCAACCAAAGCAGTGATAAAACTGTTTATCTGGACTTACTGTAAACGAGGGCGTTTTTTCATTGTGGAATGGGCAGCAGGCTTGTAGGTTCTTGCCGGCCTTTTTTAATGGTACGCGTGCATCAACTACATCAACAATATCAACACGAGTTAATAAGTCATCAATAAATTGTGGGGGAATTTGACCGGCCATATGATAATAATATCCGGTTATAAATTTTAAACAAGCCCGCCAATGAAGGCAGGACTATATTTATGCCGTTAGCGCAGCCTTAACAAGACCGCTGACTGGGCCCATATCTGCTCGCCCTTGCAATACTGGGCGTAATGCATTCATTACTGCACCCATATCGCGCGGGCTAGATGCGCCCGACTCGGCAATAGCCGCTTTAATTGCTTCCGCTACTTCATCGTCGGTCATAGCCGTTGGCATAAACTCTTCGATGATGGCTAATTCAGCAATTTCAATGGCGGCTAAATCATCACGGCCTGCTTCTTCAAACTGGCTTAATGAATCACGACGCTGCTTACACATCTTAGTCATAACCGCGATGATTTCATCATCACCTAGATCAATGCGCTTATCGACTTCAATTTGTTTAATTGATGCGGTGATTTGACGCAATGTCAGAAGACGGTCTTTTTCTTTAGCGCGCATTGCGGCTTTGACATTGTCTTGAATTAAGGCCTTTAGAGGACTAGATGCTTGGGGCATTATTATCGTCTATCTTAGTACATGCGAACGCGGCGAGCGCTTTCACGAGATACTTTCTTTTGATGACGTTTAACGGCAGCTGCAGCAGCGCGTTTGCGTACTGTAGTTGGTTTTTCATATTGCTCACGAGCGCGTGCTTCTGCAACTGTACCGGCTTTTTCACAAGCACGTTTAAAGCGACGTAGCGCGATATCAAATGGTTCGTTTTCTTTTATGCGAACTGATGGCATTAATATATTCCTAAAACATTTACTTAAAAGAGCCGGTAATTGTACGAAATATTGATAGAAAAGCAAAGAGTTAGATCACTTTTCTTTCAAAAAAGGCATAATAGTCGCCTTAATTGATGTTTTTTAGGCACAGAAATATGCTTGTTTTGGGGATTGAATCATCCTGTGATGAAACTGGAATTGCGCTCTATGATAGCGAAAAAGGCTTGCTTGCGCATGCACTTTATAGCCAAATTGAGCTTCATGCCGAATACGGTGGCGTTGTTCCCGAATTGGCATCGCGTGATCACATCCGCAAAACATTGCCGTTAATTGATGAAGTATTAAATAAAGCGAAGCTTCGCCGCACCGATATTGACGCTGTCGCCTACACCGCTGGCCCCGGTTTGGTAGGCGCATTATTAGTCGGTTGCGCCATTGGGCGTAGCTTTGCTTGGGCGCTAGATATTCCTGCGCTGGCCATTAACCATATGGAAGGCCACCTACTGTCACCCCTATTAGAAGAAAACCCGCCTAGCTTCCCATTTGTATCGCTACTGGTTTCTGGCGGCCATACTTTATTAGTAGATGTGCAGGGCGTTGGCGAATATACCTTGCTCGGCGAATCAATAGATGACGCCGTAGGTGAAGCCTTTGATAAAACGGCGAAGATGCTCGGGCTAGATTATCCCGGCGGACCTATTCTTGCTGCTTTAGCTGAAAAAGGAATACCGGATAAATATCTGTTTCCCCGCCCCATGACCAATCGCCCTGGTTTAGACTTTAGTTTTAGTGGCTTAAAAACCTTTGCGATGAATACTTGGAAAGCTAGCGACCAAACCGAACAAGATAAAGCAGATATATGCCTAGCTTTTCAAACGGCTGCCGTTGAAACCTTAGCAATAAAATGCAAGCGAGCGTTGAAAGAAACAGGGCATAAAACATTGGTGGTAGCCGGAGGTGTAAGCGCGAACAAAGCCTTACGCACACGCTTAGACTCTATTTCACAGCTGAATACCTACTATCCACGCCCTGAGTTTTGTAGTGATAATGGTGCAATGATTGCCTTTGCAGGAGCGATGCGTCAAGCGGCTATGGTGAAACAAGATACGTCTACTTTTTCAGCTAGACCTCGTTGGCCTTTGGATGAGCTTAGTGTGCCTTAAAAATCACATTTAACAAGTGTGTTTGGAATGGGGCTCTCAATTCCATCATAGCCAAAAACAGTTAATCCTTCTTTAAGAATTTCTATTATTTCTTCATCAGTTATTCTGACGCCGTTAAAGTTGATCATAGTGGCCACCAATCGCAAACAAATAAACAGCAGCATCATCAAAACGATAGATAACCCTGTCTCCTGCTGAAAAGCGGCGTGACCATAAACCTTGATATTGATGTTTTAGAGGTTCGGGTTTGCCGGTGCCGATGGCAGGATTGTCGCGCAGCATTTCTTTTATAAGCTTGCATAATTTGGTGTGCAACGCTTTATTATCTCGGCGAAGGCTTTCGTATTGCTCCCACGTATGACCCTCAAAGACCAGTGATTTCATTTAGTGTCTGTTGGCTAGCTTTCTGCCCTGTGTGGGCTTCATGCGTTTTGATAGATTGCTCTATTTGAGCTGAAAGCGATTTATTTTGTAACACATAAAGCGTTTCTGTGAGCTGGTCATAATCTTCAATGCTCATAACTATTGCCCCCCTATTTCCTTTGCGCGTAATCTGCACAGGAACGGAATCATCATTCACTTTATCCAGCACACTGGCTAATGACTGACGAAAGGCTGAATATGTTATTGCTTCCATGGTTATTCTCCCACCTTTATTTTAACGTACAATATATTGTACTTATAGTTTTACTTAAAGGCAAGTTCCTCACCACATCAAATCATCAGGAATTTGATAATCAGCATAAGGATCATCTTTATCTGACATTTCATCTGATTGGACCCGCACCACCTTTTCTGGCAATCGATTTTCGATTTTTTCAGCAATTTTATCGGGAACAAGTGTATTCTTTTCACCCAAAACAACAATCGCTAACTGCCCTAGTGTTAACTGCTTTTGCAGCTCGGATGTGACATAAATCTTTTTAACTTTATTATTATAGGTGAAGTTATAAGCCACATCAGCATCATCAGCAACGGCTATTGAATGCTGTTGAGCTATATCACGCACTTCGGCAAGTAGGGCTTTTTGAGCTTGTTGGGCATCACGCTGCTTATTGAGCTCTAAATCGCGTTGTTGTTTTTCACGCTGTGCGAGCTCTAACTTGTGCTTGTCGTGCTGAGGCTCAATTTTTTTGCCTGATTTAATCGCTTTTCTGGTTTGGTCGTTTGCCTTCTTTTTTTGATGTTGCGACTTCTTGGCTTTCTTCTTATCAATTACGCCAATGCCGAGTAGTTGGTCTTGTAATGAGCCTGCCATTATTGCCTCTTTAAATTTCTATATTCCCGCTAAAAACATGCGGGAATGACGGGGGTGGGGTGGGAATGACGGGGATTATGACTTACCTTCTTGCCCAGAAAGTAAGCGCTGGATATTACCACGATGTCTAAATAGCAGCATCGCGGCCATTACTAAAATTATCCAACGAGCATTGATACTGTCTATTAACCATAGGCTATACAGGGGGCCTAAGGCTGCTGCAGTGATCGCCGACAAAGATGAGATTCGGGTGATTAGAAAAACGGCTAGCCAGCTTAATAAAATAGCACCCGCTAATGGTAGCGATAAGGCCAAAAATCCGCCTAAAGCCGTGGCCACACCTTTGCCGCCTTTAAATTGAAAAAATACGGGGTACAAATGTCCTAAAAATGCCGCAAAGGCCGTGGCGGCAATCCAAGTCGTACTGAAACCTAATAACGTTGCAATAACAACAGGAATGATGCCTTTAACCACGTCGAGTATTAATACCGTTGCTGCCAGCTTTTTACCTGCAATGCGTAATACATTAGTTGCCCCCGGATTGCCAGAACCTTCGCTACGCGGATCAGGTAAGCCCGCTAGTTTGCATAAAATAATAGCGCTAGATAATGAGCCTATTAAATAAGCGCCAATGAGCACCAGTATTGATAAAGTCAATGTTTCAAGCATGATATGATGCCATCCTAATAAGTGAGCATCTCTATTATAGGGATGTTATCAATAATTATCACCTTTGAGCACATCGCGATATGGATAAAATATTTCTTAATAATTTAAAAGTTGAAACCATTATCGGTATTTATGATTGGGAGCGCGAAACACTTCAAACTCTAGGTTTTGATTTAGAAATGGATTGGGATATTCGCAAAGCAGCCGCAAGTGATGATATTGCAGACACCCTCGATTATGGGGCTATTGCTGAAACAATTGTGACATTTGTTGGGGCTAGCCGTTATCAACTAATCGAAACACTAGCTGAGGATCTATGCACCTTATTGTTGAGTAAATATCCGATCCCTAAGCTTAAATTAACATTGAGTAAACCCGTTGCCTTACATGGCAATAATCTCGCTAAAATTGTAATTGAACGCAGTAATAAATGAATTCACAGTCTGGCTATTTAATTGGTATTGGTAGCAATATCGAGCCACACGATAATATTGTCGCAATTATTAATCAGCTGCTTGAGCATTTCTCACGAATTACGGTAAGTCGTGTATTGCTATTACCGCCTATCGGCATGAACAGTCAGCATGATTTTCTGAACGTAGTGGTATTTATTGAAACAGACATCGCGAAAGAAAAGCTTAAAGATATTTGTAATGCTATCGAAATTATTTTGGGTCGCGATCGCAACGATCCTACTCGTAAAACAAAAGATCGTACCGCCGATCTTGATATTTTGACTGCAGCCCAATTTCCCAAAGACAGTGAGTTAGCGGGTCATTCAATTACTGATGAATATTTTCTTTACCCTTTGCTTGATGAAATCATAGCCTATCTTTCTGGTAAACATATTTCGCTAAAGCAAGAAGGCGTTACATTGATGAGCATGAACCTAGCGTTTGGACAAACGGCGACCACCATCTACCGGCAAACTGACGCCAGTAATAAACGGGTTATCTAACAAACTTTTTACTGCTAGATAAACGGGCTCCGCTCCGCCTTCTCTTGCTAGTGGCGTTTCTGCCAGCATCCTGTTTTTTGTCTCTTCTGAATGAAGATCAGTAAAAAGCACTGGCCCCGGTGCCACTGCATTCACCTTTATTGATGGCGCATATTTTTTTGCCAGCGCTAAGGTCATATTATGCAGACCCGCTTTTGTTGTGCCATACACATCAAAATCTGGGGTCGGATTTTCAACATTAATATCGGTGATATGAATAATGTCCGCGGGATCATCACCCTCGCCCTTTAATATCGACTGTAGACCTTGATTAATCAAGAACGGAGCCATCATATGGATATAAAAAAACTGTTCATACTGCTGTGCAGCTTCTTCTAAATTTGCCGAAGTAGGCTCAAAAGATGAAGCATTATGAATAACGCCTCTTAGGTTGGTGCATTGCGACTTTAACGCCTGTACAAAGTCTAAAATAGCAGGAGAATTAGCGAGGTCTGCTTGGATTGTTTTCACCCCAAGATCGGCTAAAGCTTGGATTTGATCGGTGTGAGTACGATAATGAGCAATAACATTTTGGCCATCTTCATGTAGTCGCTTTGCGATATGATAACCAATACGACGACCGGCTCCTGTAACTAAAATTGCATTTTCTAACATTGAACACCTTGAATTAACTATGACCACACCAGCCACTTTACCTGCACCTGATACTATTGCACAACAGCACAGCGAGCAATTGTTATCGCTTATCCATGATGAAATAGATCGTGCAGGTGGCAAGATTACTTTCGCCCAATATATGCATTTATGCCTTTATGCCCCCGGATTAGGTTATTACAGTGCGGGGAGCCAAAAGCTGGGGCAACACGGCGACTTCACCACAGCACCAGAAATTTCACCCTTATTTTCTCGCACTTTTGCGCATCATATCAAAGATGTTTTGCAGCAGCTTGATACGCCCAATATTTTAGAATTTGGTGCTGGCAGCGGCAAAATGGCTGCCACGATTTTATCTGAACTCGCTGATAATAACTGTCTTCCAGAAAAGTATTACATTATTGAAGTAAGTGCTGACTTACAAGATAGGCAGCATCGTACCGTTCAAGAATTATGCCCTCAACTCGCTGACAAAGTGGTTTGGTTAAGCCAGTTTCCTACTGATTTTGTCGGCGTTGTACTAGCGAATGAAGTATGCGACGCTATGCCGGTTCATATCGTTCATTTTAAGCAAGGCGATATTTTTGAACGTTACATTGAACGAGGAAATGGCGCGCTGCAATGGTGTGATGCTGAATTATCACATGCTAATTTAGCATCACATTCCGCTGAGATTCAAAACTTAATTGAAAGCGATTATCTTACTGAAATAAATTTAGCCGCTGAAGCATGGCTTCATACTATTGCAGATAACTTACAGCAAGGTGCCGTCTTTATTTGCGATTATGGTTACCCTAAAGCAGATTATTACCACCCGCAGCGCAGCGAGGGCACGCTAATGTGTTATTTTCAGCATCAAGCACATGCCGATCCCCTCATATTACAAGGCCTACAAGATATCACTGCCCACGTTGATTTCACTTTATTAGCTCAAACGGCTAGTGATAATTCACTTGATGTGGCAGGCTTTCAATCACAAGCTGATTTTTTGCTCGCAGGGGGTATTGTTGAACTAAATCTAGCTGAAAATTTAGATGACTTTGCTATGCTGCAACAGGCAAGTGAGATCAAACAACTTACCTTGCCTTCCACCATGGGTGAAAAGTTTAAGGTTCTCACCTTAAGTAAAAATCTTGATCAATTATTAGCTCGCTGCCAACTGGCTGACCGGCGCTACACTTTATAAACAGACATAAAAAAGGGGAGCACTGCTCCCCTTTTTAGTTCTCAACAAATTTAGCCCCTAAGATCTAAGGTGCTGCTGAATTTGCCTTCATATCTTTAATTTGCTGTTTCAAACTTTCTATTTCATCGCTCATTTCAAATAGAATTTCTTTGATACTACTAACATCATCGCGCAAATTGCCTGTTTCTTGCTTGCTACGTGCGACATCTTCTAATAGTTCAGGGCTCACCGTACCATCGTCGCCACTCTTTCGATTTTTTGCTGCGGCCAAAACAGTCGCAATATCAAGCACTATCCAGTCTGTACGCTCTTTACCTGTTTTAGGATCAATAAAATAAGCTTGTCCTTTATCTATCGATACGCGTACGCCCGGTTTAGAATCAAACTTACGTTTACCTGGGTTTAAAGGATGGAGTCGACGGTCAATAGGCTGCCCTGTTGATTTCTCATGCGTTCTAAATTCTTCGTGAATCAAACCAAAGATAATATTTAAGCGGCCATCAGCCCCAATAAAAACACGGCCAGTGTTCGTTTTGGTTTCACTTGAAATTAACCCTCGATGCTTGCCGTTGATCACAAAATTAATATCTTCATTTCCATCTGCTTGCCTTAAACCGTTCGCAAGCGCGATACCCAATGTTTGTAATTCTCCTGGAGAAAATAAAGGTACGTCTCTCCTAGTTATCCCAAAAAGTTCATTTACATATAACGAGCCAAGAACGGAGCGTAATTCATCTGCCGTTATTATTGTAGGGTGCCCGTTTGCTGGCCCCGCCATATCACGATCAACGATGTCTACATATTGCAGATGTGCCTGCGCCTCCCATAGTGTGCGTCCATCTTGGCCTTGTAATATTTCAGCTTCTGTTTTGGCTTTATCTGCCGTAAACATACCACCGCCACAGCCTGTCAAGCCTGCAGATAACAATATACTTATAGCTAAAACACCACTATATTTAACAAACTGTCGCATAAAACTTTCCTCTTTAATTTTTCGAAATCTCTATTGTATGCGTTTCGGCTTTTTGATCTCGATTCAGTAATTCTTGTACCGCTTTACGCGGATCGTAGCCTTCAAATAATATTTTGCAAACCTGTTCTACTATCGGCATCTCAATCCCCAGCTGCTGTGCTCGCATCATTACCTCACGCGCAGCATGCATTCCTTCAACTGTTTTTCCTACCTCTGCGACCGCCTGTTCAACAGATAAGCCACGACCTATCGCCAAACCAAGCTGACGATTTCGGCTTTGGTCATCTGTGCAGGTTAAAATTAAATCACCTATTCCTGACAAGCCAAATAAGGTTTCTGTTTTTGCCCCTAAGCTTGCAGCTAAACGTAAAATCTCTGACATACCGCGCGTAATTAACGCTGCGCGTGTATTGGCGCCGTATCCCAAGCCATCAGCAATGCCTGCACCAATAGCCATTACGTTCTTAACTGTTCCGCCGAGCTGCACACCTAAAACATCGTTCGTGGTGTAAGCCCGTAACGTAGGACTATGCATTGCAGACGCTAGATCAGCCGAAAAAGTTTCATCCTTTGCCCCTATTGTTATCGCTGTCGGTAAGTTTTTTGCTACTTCAAAAGCAAAAGACGGCCCCGATATAACTGCAAGGGGATGCAAATCACCCAATAACTCGAGAGCCGTATCATATAAAAAACGTCCCGTTCCGGGTGTTAAACCTTTTGTTGCCCAACTAATGGGAAGATCGTCAGCAATGAAGGGCTTCATATCGCTTAGCATTGTTGGAAATGCAGTGCTTGGAACAGAAATTAAAACATGCTTTGCCGATGCCAATGCCTGCTCAAAGTCTGCCGTCACATTTAAACTTGTGGGAAATTTTAAGCCCGGTAAATAACGCTCATTACTTGCGTTATCTTCCATCTCGCTCACATGCTCAGCATCTCTTCCCCATAACAATACATCATGACCATTTCTAGCAATAGCAATAGCAAGTGCGGTTCCCCATGCCCCCGCCCCAATAACTACTGTTGGAAATAATGTGTTCATTATGATTGCCTAAGTCGCCTATCGAACTTAGTGTTTTGCTTTGTCCGCAGCTTGTTTCGCTTGTTCAATTTGATTCATATATAAAGCATCAAAATTCACTGGAGCAAGCACTAATTGTGGAAAACCGCCTTTCAATACAATATCTGAAATCACTTCACGTGCAAAAGGAAACAGTGTGTTTGGACAGTAACTACCAACTAAAGGGCCCATTTCTTGATCGCTGTAACCCGTTAATGAAAAAATACCTGCTTGTTTAACTTCCGCCAAAAAAGCCACTTTATCATCTACTTTTGCAGTAACCGTAACGGTTAATGTAATCTCATGATTATCATCATCGATACGTTTATATTCATTGCCTAACTGAAGATCTAATTGCGGTTTCCACTCATCACGAAAGATTTCTGGACTATTAGGTGTTTCAAAAGAAATATCTTTTGTATAAATTTTTTGAATAACAAAACGTGCTTGTTGATCTTCAGTTGATGCTGCTTTTTCTTCGGCCATGATGGTTCCTTAAAATTGTAATTACGATGCAGATAATAAATTATCTAATTTCTTTTCTCTATCCATAGCCACTAGATCGGTATAACCGCCAATGGCCTCATTATTTATAAAAATTTGCGGCACAGTTCTTTGCCTACTTTTTTGCATCATTTCCTGACGCTTACTTGGATCTAAATCGACTCGAACCTCGGTGTATTCAACCCCTTTACGATCAAGCAACTGTTTTGCCATTGTGCAATACGGGCATATACCCGTTGAGTAAATTTCAACATTAGCCATTGAATTAATCTCTTTAACTAAAAAGCGGTAACTTGGCTTCTTTCCACGAATTTAAACCGCCTGTTAAGACATATACATCCGTGAATTCACTGTTACTTAATTGCTTTGCCGCCGAACGTGAACGCTGACCACTTGCACAAACAATTATTATCGGTTGAGATTTATTCTTTAATGTGCCCAGATTGTCAGCTAATGTTGACAAAGGCATGCTTGTTGACTCAGCGATATGTTCTTTGCTGAACTCATCTTTTTCTCTTATATCTAAAAACAGGCCTTTTTGTTGGTTCACCAATTGAACTGCCTGTGCAGTACTAACTGGCGTCATGCCTGATATTTTTTGATTAAGTGAATCCGACATCAGTATTGATGACAACACAACAAACAGCGTTGCCAAAATCCAATGATTCACTAAAAATTCACCTAAATGTTCCATTTTTAACCTTTACTTTTTAATTCGCACTTGAACAAAAGACATCACGCAGCATTTCAACTAAGCTTAATGTTCGTGCATCTTTAACACGGTAATAAATTTTATTTGCCTCGCGTCGTGACGCCAGCACTTCTTTATCTCTTAATTTCGCCAAATGTTGTGATACATTACTTTGTGTTGTACCCACAAATTCGACGATATCTTGTACTGCAAGCTCACTCTCGCCAACCGCACATAAAATTTTCAATCGCAGCGGGTGCGACATTGCTTTTAGCGCAAATGCAGCCCGCTCGATATCGTCATCATGGGTGATAAGAAAAGAATTTTCAGCTTCAGACACAATAAATACCATCAGTTACATAGCAACAATGTGCTACAAAAGGTAATATAATATCAATGATTTGCATCTATTAGCTAATATATTACTATTTATGCCCCATTTTTAGGCTAAAAGGACGATTATATGAGCCACCCTCACCGCCCGCTGGCGCTAATTATTTTAGACGGCTGGGGTTACAGTGAAGATCTACAAGACAATGCTATTCTCGCTGCCAATACACCTGTATGGGATCACCTATGGCAGGATTATCCTCATACCTTAATCAGCGCATCGGGGCCAGGCGTGGGTTTGCCGGGTTCACAAATGGGTAATTCAGAAGTAGGTCACCTTAATATGGGGGCTGGACGGGTTGTTTACCAAGAATTCACTCGGGTCAGTCGTGCAATTAAAACTGGCTCTTTTTTTACAAATAATACCTTAACTAAAGCGGTCGATCTTGCTGTAGAAAAAGAGTCTGCTGTTCATGTTTTTGGCTTACTGTCACCGGGAGGTGTCCATAGCCACGAAGCTCATATTCATTCAATGATAGAGCTCGCTGTGCATCGTGGTGCAAACACCGTTTATCTGCACGCTTTTCTTGATGGGCGAGATTCTCCTCCAAAGAGTGCTCGCGCCTCTATCGAGGCGATGGAAGCAAAATTTGAAGAGCTCGGGGGTGGTCAATTTGCATCACTTATTGGGCGATACTATGCATTGGATCGTGATCAACGCTGGGGACGAGTAGAAAAAGCCTACCGCCTTCTCACAGAAGGAGAAGGGGAATATCAAGCACCGTCAGCACTTACCGCACTAGACATGGCCTACCAACGTGATGAAACAGATGAGTTTGTTAAAGCGACTAGCATTGTTGGTGAAGGTGACGAGCTCATTAAAATAAATGATGATGACGTTGTAATCTTCATGAACTTTCGCTCTGATCGCGCCCGCGAGTTAACAAAGAGCTTTATTGAATCTGATTTTGATAGTTTTGAGCGCCCTAGAACCATTAATTTAGCGACATTTGTCACCTTAACAGAGTATAAAAAAGACTTTGCAGTACCGGTCGCATTCCCTTCAGAAAAACTCAATAATGTCCTTGGCGAACATATTTCTTCATTAGGCTTGCGCCAATTACGTATTGCTGAAACCGAAAAGTATGCACATGTCACCTTTTTCTTTAATGGTGGCCAAGACGAACCTTTTGAAGGTGAAGATCGAATTCTTATACCTTCACCTAAAGTTGCTACTTATGATCAACAGCCTGCTATGAGCGCTGCTGAAATAGCCTTTGAACTTATTAAAGCCATTCAATCAAATAAATATGATGTCATTATATGTAATTTTGCCAACGCTGATATGGTTGGCCATAGTGGCAATTATGAGGCAGCAATTAAAGCCGTTGAAGTATTAGACAGTTGTTTAGGGCGAGTTTGGTCGGCCTTAAAGCAAAATGGTGGTGAAATGATTGTTACTGCCGATCACGGTAATGCAGAATTAATGCGTAATAAAGAAACCGGTCAGCCGCATACAGCACATACTAGCAATCCTGTACCGCTTATTTATGCCGGTCGAGAGGTGGCACAAATAGAGTCTGGTTCCTTAGCCGATATTGCACCGACTATTTTGTCATTAATCGATCAGCCTATTCCGCCAGAAATGGGTGATCATTTACTAGTTACATTAAAAGAATCGCTGAAATAAGTCATGGTTGCTCGCTATTTTCTTTTTACCTTATTTGCTTGCTTAAGCTCCACTGCACTTTGGGCTGCTAAAGACCCCGCGGCCGTTCAACAGCTGGAAGATGTAAAAACAGAAATTCATAATCTAAGCGAAAATGTCGCAACAGATAAAAGCTCCCAATCCGAGCTATTCCAACAGTTAAAACAACAAAGTCGAGCTGTTTCTAAACTTAATAGAACGCTTCTAGAACTTAAACGACAGATCCAACAACAAGCGATCAAGCTCACCCAAATAGAAAAACGCCAACAACAAGAGCAACGCTCTCATGCCTTTGAGCTCACCGCATTAAATAAGCAAATTCGAGCCGCCTACAATACTAGCCAGCCTAATTTCGTAAAAGTCTTGCTAAGCCAGCAAGATCCCGCAAGTTTTAGTCGTTCTTCCGTTTATTTTCATTATTTTAATCAAGCAAGGCAGCAGCAACTCACCGATATTAATGCCGTTTTACAAAGCCTTACAGTCGACCAAAAAGCACTACTGGCCGCTCAAAAGAAACAGCAACAACTTTACAATCAACAACAACAAAAGCAACAGTCTTTGCAACAGAAAACACAACAACGCCAAGCAACGCTTGCCGCACTCGACAAAAAAATTGCCAGCCAAGATGCCCGTTTAGCGTTATTGAAAGAACAAGAAAAATCATTGCAGTCGTTACTCCAATCTCTCAACAAGCCTAAAGCCAATAGCAGCACAAATACCAATACCCATAAAGCATTTGCTAAACGTGTCGGCTCACTAACATGGCCCGTTAAAGGCAAGGTGCTTGCCCGCTACGGTAGCACACGTAAGCTGGGTAAATTAAAATGGCAAGGCATTATGATCGCTAGCCCTTCTGGTAAAGATATCGTCGCCAGCGCACCAGGTCGTGTTGTATTCTCTGACTGGTTAAGAGGCTTTGGTTTATTAATGATCATTGATCATGGCGATCAATACATGACATTATATGGAAACAATGAAACACTATTGAAACAAGTAGGCGACAATGTTGTCTCAGGAGAACTAATTGCACAAAGTGGCGATAAAGGTATTCGTCAATACGCAGGGCTTTATTTTGAACTGCGACACAAAGGCAATCCTAGAAATCCATTAAAATGGTTAGGGAGGCTTTGAACAATTGAAGTGTTGTTGAGGGGAATTGCAAAAGATACTGTTTGCGGTTTTTCTCAATTATACTTGAATTGCTCAAAGCCTCCCCAAAGTAAAAAAGTTAACAATGATTATTACACCCTCAAGTGATGGTCTGAAACAAAGGAATAAACATGAGTTTTAAAAAACGTGATGTTGGGCTAATTACTGCCGGAGCCATCATAGGTGCAACACTAATTTTTGGTCAAATGGTCTTTGCTGAAAAGCCGCCTGTAAAAGCTGATTTGCCTTTAGAGGAATTACGCGCCTTTTCAGAAATATTCGGCCGAATTAAAAATAACTATGTTGAAGAAGTCGACGACAAAGACTTACTCAACAATGCCATTCGCGGCATGCTTTCTGGTTTAGACCCTCATTCCACTTATCTCGATCTAGGTGATTTTAAAGCTTTGCGTGAAGGCACCTCCGGTGAGTTTGGCGGGCTTGGCATCGAGGTCACCATGGAAGATGGCTTTGTAAAAGTCGTTTCTCCCATTGATGATACCCCTGCCGCAAAAGCGGGCATCATGGCCGGTGACTTAATTGTTCGCTTAGATGAAACACCTGTTAAAGGTTTATCGCTAAATGAAGCTGTCGATATTATGCGAGGAAAGCCTGATAGTAAGCTCTTACTAACAATTATACGAGAAGGTGCAGACAAGCCACTTAAAATAGAAATAGTTCGTGCCATTATTAAAGTGAAAAGCGTTAAAAACAAAATGCTTGAGCCCGGTTACGGCTACGTTAGAATTAGCACTTTTGCATCACGCACTGGCGCCAGTTTGAAAGAAGCATTGAAAACATTAAAAGAAGAAAATAACGGCAAACTCAAAGGTTTGGTGCTTGATTTACGCAACAACCCCGGCGGGTTACTTGATGCTGCTGTTGATGTTTCTGATACCTTCATTACCAAAGGCTTAATTGTCTATACAGAAGGGCGAGTTCGAAACTCTAACCAGAAATTCAATGCTAAACCAAATGACCTTTTGAAAGGCGCTCCATTAGTTGTGCTTGTGAATGGTGGTTCAGCATCAGCCTCTGAAATTGTTGCCGGTGCACTACAAGATCATGACCGTGCAATTATTTTAGGAACAAAAACATTTGGTAAAGGCTCTGTACAAACGGTTATGCCTCTTACTAATGATACTGCTGTCAAAATGACAACGGCTCGCTATTACACGCCATCAGGCCGCTCAATTCAAGCCGAAGGTATTGTGCCTGACATTGAGTTGGACCCGCTTAAAATATCACTTTTAGACCCTGATAATGTAACTCTTTTGAGAGAGAAAGATCTGAGTAAACACCTTGAAAATAATTTAGCCAAAAAAGAAACCGAATCACTCACTAAAACAAAAGAAGGGGATGAGGTCAAAGAAGAGCTTCCGCTCGCGGTAACAGATTATGCTCTTTCTGAAGCACTGAACTTGTTGAAAGGAATCAATATTTTAAACCCCACTAAATAAGGATATAAAGGAATATGCCTAAAGTCCTTATTCCTATAGCAAAAGGTTGTGAAGAGCTCGAGGCAGTGACCTTAATCGACTTATTGCGTCGAGCAAACATTACTGTGGTTACGGCAAGCTTAACTGAACAACGTCAAGTTAAAGCAAGTAGGGGTGTTCAACTTATAGCTGATGTGACTCTCGAAGATGTCCTATTTGATGATTTTGATATGGTTATTTTGCCGGGGGGCCAACCCGGCACGGACAATCTCAATAACGATCCGCGTATTCATGCCACACTAAAAAGATCAGTCTTAAATAATAAAGCTATAGCAGCCATTTGCGCCGCGCCCTTAGTATTGGCAGAGGCGGGGCTTTTGGATGACAAAAAAGCTACCTGCTACCCTGGTGTATTAGAACAAAATGCATGGCCTTTAATTACCTTAAAAACAGATCCTATTGTGATTGATGGTCATGTTTTAACATCAAAAGGGCCAGGGACTGCCATGGATTTCGCTCTCGCCATTATTGAATATTTGCTTGATAATACTAGTCGTCTTGATGTTGAAGCAGGCCTCGTTCGATAACCCTTGAGGATAAGCCATGGATTTATCTGAACTATCAATACTGCTTATTGAGCCATCAACGATGCAAAGCAAGTTGATCGTGTCACATCTAAAACAAGAAGGTATTTTTAATATCGATAGCGTTGTTAATGGCGAGCAAGCATTTGAATCGATTTTAAAGTATCCACCTGATCTTATTATAAGCGCGATGTATCTACCTGATATGTCTGCTACAGAATTACTCACAAAAATTCGGCGCACAGAAAACAGACAAGATATTAACTTTATGCTGATTTCTAGCGAAACAAACTTCGCAGCATTAGAGCCTATTCGCCAAGCAGGTGTTATTGCTATTTTACCTAAGCCTTTTGATCATGCCGATTTAGGTCGCGCTTTACGCACCACAGTCGACTATATTTCACCCGAAGAAATGGATCTGGAGAATTATGACATCGCCGATCTCAAAGTACTTATCGTTGATGATAGCTCCACAGCCCGCAACCACATTCGGCGAGTATTGACGAGCTTGGGTATTCGACATATTAAACCCGCTAAAAATGGCGCTGAAGCGGCACAAATCTTGAACACATCCGATTTTGACTTAATCGTAACAGATCTAAATATGCCTGAAATGGACGGCCAACAACTTATTGAATATGTCCGTAATGAAATGGGTAACAGCTATGTGCCTATTTTAATGGTCACCAGTGAAGAAGATGAAGCACGCTTGGGCAATGTACAACAAGCAGGGGTATCAGCTATTGTAGACAAACCATTTGAACCACAGTCTATCCGTGAGATCCTTTACCGTGTACTAGACGATCATGAGTAAATACTCACTTTCGCCCTAAATCAACAAATAGTTGCATATAATTTATTTCTGCATCATCCGTGCGCATCGCTGCATACAGTGTTTTTGCAATACCATTACGGCCTAACTTCACGGCCTCTACTGATAATTGCTGACAATATCCCTTTGCTAACCAATCAGGTAATACCGTTACTCCACGTCCCAAGCTAACCATTTGCACCATAATATCCAATGATGCAATGGCCTTTGCTTTAGGGTTAATGCCTGCTGGTAATAAAAACTGAGTGAATATATCAAGCCGATCATGGGCAACGGGAAAAGTGAGTATCGTTTCATTTAACAAGGCCTCAGCCGTAATAAAGGCTTTTGCCGTTAATGGATGTGACTTTTCAACTAGCAGTACAAGTTCATAATCAAATAGTGATTGATAGTCCACACCTTTCTTTTTCACCACATCCGGCGTAACCAGCAAATCAACATGGTGATTTAATAAACCCTCCAAGCCTGAAAATTGAAACTTATTCACAATATCGACATCCATATCGGGCAAGGCAATCAAAAAATCGGCCAAGATACCTTTCAGCCATTCATAACAAGGGTGACACTCAACTCCAATTCGCAAAACACCTTGCTTGCCTTCACCGTAGGCTTGCAAGGTTTTTTCTGTTTGCTCCAACACGGGCAGCACTTGTCTTGCCGTTCGCAATAAAACCTCGCCCGCCGGAGTAAGGCGTAATTGTCTGCCTTCACGTTGCCATAATGACACCTCTAGCTTTTTCTCTAAATAACGCATTTGGTGCGACAGCGCTGGTTGCGTTAAGAACAAGGCATTGGCTGCCGCTGTCAGCGTGCCATTATCGGCAAGCGCTCGAATAATAGTTAAATGGGCTCGATCAATCATGAGGATATCTTATAGATTAGATAAAAATCATCATTATCCCTCATGATTAAGCTTCTTTACAATAGCCGCTTTTTACAAAATTACAAAAGGCATCATCATGGTAACGACTCATAACCTCGGCTTCCCTCGGATAGGTAAAAACCGTGAACTGAAATTTGCACTAGAATCTTTTTGGCGCGGTCAATCATCTCAACAGCAATTACAGCAAGTGGGGCAAGCTTTACGTCAAACGCACTGGCAAGCACAAAACAAATTAGATTTATTACCTGTAGGCGACTTCTCTTTTTATGACCATGTCTTAGATACATCTGTTTTATTTGGTAATTTACCGTCTCGCGTCGACGAACACGCCAATGATTTGGACAAATACTTTCAAGTGGCGCGCGGTCAATCTCAATCTGCAAGCGCCTGCCAACAGATTTCAGCAGGTGAAATGACCAAATGGTTTGATACTAACTATCACTATATTGTGCCTGAATTTGATGCTGATACCACATTTTCACTGCATGCCTCACGCTTGCTGTCACATATTAGCGAAGCCAAGCAACAAGGCATTACTGTTAAACCCGTTATCTTAGGGCCTGTTAGCTATTTATGGTTAGGAAAATCGAAAGACGACAGTAATAAGCTCGACTTGCTTGATGATTTGGTCGCAAGTTACGAACAACTATTGCTCGCATTAGATAAAGAAGGCATCGAATGGGTGCAAATAGATGAGCCAATTTTGGTGACTGAGCTTGATCAAAAATGGCAACATGCACTCAAACAAGCCTATTTTTCACTCAATAAAGCCCCCGTTAAATTATTATTAACCAGCTACTTTGGCGAGTTAAAAGAAAACCTCCATCTTGCTTGTGAGTTACCCGTAGCAGGCCTACACCTCGACGCAATCAATGCCTTTGCAGAAATTACGAGTGTTATTGATTGGTTAGCACCTCACAAGATACTTTCTTTAGGCATTATTAATGGCCGTAATATCTGGAAAACCGATCTTAATGCTACTTTAGATTGGCTAGAGCCTATTTATGCTCGATTAAAAGATCGCTTGTGGATTGCGCCATCATGCTCATTACTTCATGTGCCAGTCGATCTTGATAGTGAAAACGACCTTGATGACGAAGTCCAATCATGGCTCGCATTTGCAGTACAAAAATTGGATGAGCTTTCGATAATAGCCACTGCCCTCAATGAAGGCCGTGAAACGGTGGCCGAAGAGCGTGTATTAAACGCCTTTGCAGTTCAATCACGTCAAAACTCGTCCCGAGTACATAACTCAAAAGTAAAAGCACGCGTCAAAGCCATTGAACCAGCACTAGCTAATCGACAAAGCAGTTATCAGCAAAGAGCCAAAATACAACAACAGCACTTTAATTTACCGTTATTTCCCACCACCACAATAGGATCGTTTCCCCAAACAACAGACATACGCCAAGCCCGAAAGCGCTATCGTTTAGGCAAGCTTGCAGAAAAAGACTACCAACAATTTCTTAAAGATGAAATCAAGTTCACCATCGAACAGCAACACGCTATCGGCTTAGATGTATTAGTGCATGGTGAAGCCGAGCGAAATGACATGGTCGAATATTTTGGCCAACAACTTGATGGTTACGCCTTTAGCCAGTTTGGCTGGGTACAATCATATGGTTCACGCTGTGTTAAACCGCCGATTATTTATGGTGATATTTCACGCCCTAAACCGATGACCGTAGAGTGGGCAACTTATGCACAATCATTAAGTGATAAACCGGTAAAAGGCATGCTCACCGGCCCCGTCACCATTCTAAACTGGTCGTTTGTGCGTGATGATCAGCCACGTTCACAAACCTGTCAGCAAATTGCCTTGGCGATACGAGATGAAGTACAAGACTTAGAACGAGCCGGTATCAACATTATTCAAATTGATGAAGCCGCCTTACGCGAAGGTTTACCGTTACGAAAATCACAATGGCAAGGCTATTTAGACTGGGCTGTCACTAGCTATAAAATCAGTGCGAATGGTGTCAGTGATCAAACGCAGATCCACACTCATATGTGCTATTCCGAATTCAATGACATTATAAAAGCCATTGCCAACATGGATGCAGACGTGATCACCATTGAAACCTCACGCTCAGATATGGAGTTATTAGATGTGTTTAAAGAGTTCGACTATCCTAATGAAATTGGACCGGGCGTATATGATATTCACTCACCGAATATTCCCACGGTAGAACAAATTGTATTGCTAATGAAAAAAGCATCGCAACGCATTCCCGCTGAACGATTATGGGTCAACCCTGATTGCGGCTTGAAAACACGGGGCTGGCAAGAAGTTAAACCCGCATTAACCGCCATGGTCACTGCCAGCCGTATTTTGCGAAATAGCCTGCCAGAATAATGAATCTAAGCTGCATCTGGGCAAAATCGTCCAGATGCAGTTATACCCGCTGGAATGTTTTGGCTGGAATATATACCTAAGTGAAATCAATCTGTAGCTTTTACTTCTTCGTCATTCCGGTAGCTTTTAGCCGGAATCTGGACATAAGCAAGACTCCCGCTAAGCTTGTACTCAGCTTGACTGGGTAAACATGCGGGAGTGACGGGTGAATAAAATCTGCAGATCCAATGGTCAGAGGAATATACCCGGCGTAAAAATAGGCAAGGGCGCCATGGTCAACGCCATGTCGCTTGTCACCATGAATACGGTTATTGCTGATAATGAAATCTGGGGCGGCATTCCTGCGCGTAAATTAAAGGTTATTGAGAAATAAAAACTGATGAATTTAAATCTACTTCTAAAATCTTAAATTTGTGGCATACTTCATCTAAGAACTATATTCTGACAACTTGCCTTGTTTGGTCTTGATTATCTAATTACTAGGAAAATTTATCCGTATATGTATAAGAATTACAAGGGAAAATCCTTTCCCTTTAATAACAAGTTAGGCATAATTGAATTATGGATGAAATTCTAGAAAATCTTAAAGACCCATCTTGGTGGTTTACTGGGATTTTCTTTATCGCCACAGCATTAATTATATCTTGGTTAGTAAAAAAACTCCCTCTATGGTTAAAGTCATGGAGCCGGAAGAGCCGAGCAAAAGAGCTGAAGAAGATTAAAAATATTCGGAGAAATACTTGGGAAATTCACTATCAAATAGCTAGTGAACGAAGTTATTTTTTAGTTTTTACTCTACTGTGTTTATTCTATTTAATCCTTCTTGTTGTAACTCCTCTATCAATGGTGTTTAACGAGAGCATTTTAGCAGGCATTATATTAAGCTCCCCCGTTTTTGTTGTTGAAATTATTTGGCTTAATCGTAATGTTTTTCTTAAAACACTACTTAAATATGCACATAAAATTGCCTAACAAACAGGTCAAGTGCGCTCCCTCTAGTCGCTGGGTCTTCCGCTACGCTCCAGCCCCTTACCTAAACCGTTAGAGCTATAAGAAATAATCTATGCAAAAATTAGTAAAGCACACGTTATATCTTTTTTTATGGCTTACCGGTACTACAGCATTTCTTGCAATCTTTGGTCTTGCATACGTCTGGTTCTTTTCAGAAAAAACTGAGTTGCCGCACCTTGGTTGGATAATTACAGCTGTTATTGCTGAAATGGCTGCTGTGGTTCTAATGCTAGCCAAGAAGGGCATGAAATATCTACCAGACACCCAAACTGATAAGGAACCAAAAGACACGCTGAAATTCATGGAAAAGTTTATATCTACTGGAACTAGCGCTACCGTCGTTAGTAATCGCGTGTCTTGGCTAACTAGTGATGAAAATCTAATTTCTACCCTTAAATCAAAGATAGAATCAGGAACAAGAATCGAAATTATCACTCCGAAAGAGGTTCCTGATGGGGTAAAGTCTAACCTTCAAGGTGCATCTTTTATTGTTACAGATGAAGATAGTCCTCCTGAAGCCCGCTTTACTCTCGTTAATGGAGAACGTGGTGGTGCTGAAAAACTAGCTATTGCAAGGGGCGTTCATCCTGATCATGAGATAACAATATTCGATAATAATTCTGGTCCTCAAATAATAGCCATGGCAAAGGACATAATTAGAAAATCAAAAGCTTTGTCTAATGCCACATAGATGGTGCGATTCCGCAGAATTACGGCGTAAACAAATTGAGTCTGGCACCGACTTAACCTTTAACAAAGTATTTAAGCCCATTTTTATTGAAAAAGTGTTAGGCCTAAATAGGGAACCCATTCTTGAAGTCGGGGCGGGTACTGGTCACCTGTCAAAGGAATTAGCGGCTAATGGCTTACGTATTACAGCCGTTGAACCTTCCACAGGGATGTTTAAAGTAGCTAAAGAAGTTCTAGATGGTTCTGGTGTAGAGCTAATTAATTGCCTTGTGGATGATTTGCCAGAACACATAAAATACGAAGTCGCAATTTCACATTTGGTAGCTCACGTTGTTAATGATTCTACCAGGTTTTTCAACTCTATCGCCAATCATCTAGAGGTGGGTGGGCACTTTGTTTTCTCTATCCCTCACCCTTGTTTTTTTAATGGATATAAGAAAATCTTTGGCGATCATTACTGCTACATGGAATCAGCACAGAAAGAAATATCTTTCACCATTACCAAAGATCCGAATAACGTAATTTCCGGAGTGCCTTATCATCATAGGCCACTGACAAGCTATATCAGCTCACTAGTTAGTGCGGGGTTCGCAATCGATGGGTTCGAAGAAACATGGCCTTCTTATGTAGTTCAGAAAATGTATGGCGAAATTTGGGAAAATCCAAGGTATTGTGTGTTTATATGCAAAAAGCTCTAATAAACACATGCACTCGGACAGCAAAAAGCGCCGCTCCTCGTTCCTCGTCGCTATACTTTTTGCTGCCGGAGGTGTGAGGCGTTAGCACTATTTTCGAACTTATTTAAATTTAAAAGGCATCCTGATGCGTAAGAGAATTATTAATCCAGTCCCGCAAAAAAATGTAAACCCTGATCATCAATGGTTGGATATCGAGATGATTGTGGTGGTTGAAGTCACCTCAGAGGCAGATGAATTTCCAATCGAGTCTGCACTATTGCCGGGTAAAGTATCACAATGGCGTGCTTCAGGCCCGGGCGAGCAGATCATTAGGCTTGTCTTCGATACCCCCCAGAAACTCCAATGGATCAGGTTAAGCTTCGAGGAGTTAGTGCTTGAGCGTACGCAAGAATATGTTTTGCGGTGGTCTGCTGACGGTGGTCAATCGTACCAAGAAATTGTAAGACAGCAATGGAACTTCAGCCCTGAAGGTGCAAGCAGTGAAGTTGAAGATTATCAGGTGGAACTTCCGGCAGTAACTATTCTTGAGTTGAGTATTAATCCCGACATAGGTGACAGAAATGCATTTGCATCTTTAAAGGAGTTACGGCTTGCTTAAGGAGTCTCTGATCAAGTCCAATTATTTGCTGAACTTCGGGTAATTTTAAAAATGTAGGCATTCTTGCCTATTTTTAGTGAAAATCTAGTAGTTATTACACAGATTCCGGCTAAAAGCATACCGGAATGACGATCTATACCCGAAGTTCAGCTTAGCTCGCAATCTGTTGCTCGATCTCCGTTATTTTTATTGCCCTTTGTACTTCTTTTGCTAATTTAAGATCAATCTCACTTGTTCGGTTTTGTTGCTGGCATAGCGCACTTCTAAAGCCTAAATAATCTGCGCCATGTTGTGAAAGAGAGGGGATATCTTTGCAGCGCAATGCACCTGCCAAGCCACATAACAAGCCTTGTTGCTGAGCTTGTTGCACAAATGTATTTAACTTTAAAGCGCTCCAGTGCGCGCGCAGATGTTGACCTTTTTTGATTGCCGTATCTATCATCACACCGTGAAAACCACTCGCTTTTAATAAGGGTAACAATGCGATGTCGGCTTCTTTATCTACAAATAATACGGCGATAACGGGTGTGGATAAGGCTTTAATTGTGGGTTCCAGCTTTGCAATGCATTGCCTTAAATTAGTTGCAGAAAATAAACCCACCTTCACGTAATCAACGCCTGATGTTGCCATAGTGATCATTGCTTGGCTGATAAGCTCGGCATTCATTGGCAAATCACCAATGGTGGCACTGGTTTGGCAACGGCCGGCGATTAAATCAACGATCTGACTAACGGTTTCAACATCTAGCGCACCTAAAGCACCTTTCGAGGGATCTTTCATATCCAGAATATCTGGCAGAACGGGCAATAATTGTTGCGCCTCTTCTAATGATTGAACACTGGCTAACCATTTACTCATTTTTTAACTCTATTCCACTGTCTTTAATTTTTGCCATTAACCAGCCCCATGCTTCTAACTCTCTGGCGCCTGCTGTTTTTTCTATGGCGATTGATAAATAGGCAATTTCTTGTCTTATCTTGTCTTCAGGCAACATTTTTATGCGGCTCACTAACACCGCCGCATCAATCACAGCGCTTTGGGCACGGTTAAAACCTCTAAACATGGCGTGACTCACATCGCAGACGATCGCGCCTTTGAACAAGGCTCTTGGATCATCATCGTCAAATGCAACAATTTCTAATTCGGTATGCGCTAAAGCCTGACTTAAATAAAAACCTTCAATTTGCTGACAGGGTAGCATATCCCAATTTCGCCGCCCTGTTAATGAGCCTGCAAATACGCGTACATCGTCAGTATAATTAATCGTGCATTGGCGGTGTTGTTTTAAGTTATCGTAGGTAGCTGATGGCTTAAAAGGCTTAATAAGAATGTGACCATTCACTTCGCTTATTCCCATTGGTGCAGAATGGGGTTGGCCGTCTTCATTTATTGTCGTAACAATAACTTCGTGGATTTTACTAGTTAGTATTTCCTTAGGCTGTGCCACATTTTTTTCCTTTTTTCATTGTCGTGCCTACGGCTTTTTGCTCGTTTAAATCGATGTCTTGTTTGTCGACTGCGCAGGCCCAATCAAGCTCTTCATCTTGGGTATAACGCTTGCCTAGTTGCCATGCAATTTGTGCTTTAGCTAGCTCTGCACCTAAATAAAAGGCATGACCCGTGTCGTCTTTAAGATCGAGTTGCGGATAAAATGCAAAGGGATCGTCATTGATCATCAAGCCATCTCGATTAAACATAAAAATGCCTTCTTCGGCCACTTTAATTCGATAGTTTGGATCTTTAATATTGTTGGCTAATTCTGTAATGTCTTGGATGTCATCAGGGAAGGGACGACGCTCATGTGCCACCATCAAATCACCTGTGAAATCACGTGGTAAACTACTGTCATCGCGGGCGGCAAACATCATTCTTCTTGCCACATCCGCCTCTTTAATTGCTCTTCGTGCGTGAGGACTCACTTCTGTTGCAAGCACGTTTGTTACTTTAAGTTCAGATATGATTCCAAATAACAGTGCATTTATTCCGCTGGTGTCTGCATCGGTTAATTCGGTTAAATTGCCGACCCCCATCATCATCGGTGCATCGGGATATTTTCGGCGCAATTCATGGTAACGCACAATTGAATTTGTTAGACCATAGTGAATAGGATCAAGGATAGGATCGGCAATCCACGGGCGGTTGACTTTATCCATCAACTCCATCGCACGCTCTAATGAGTCGAGCGAACCCATTACTGCTGGCACCAATATAGGCACGGCGTCTGTTTCTTCGGCTAGGTGATAGGTCTTTTCCGTTAAGCTCAACAAATAGTCAGCCCCTGCTTTACCCGCCCGCCGCAGATCATCTAACTCTAAAGAATCAACACTGACCTTATGCCCCGCTTCATGTAAAGCAATGATCGCCTCTTCAAGATGTGGAAACTTCTCTTCTGGCAAACAACCAATATCGATGACGTTAGCACCATTATCTGCATAATACTGTGCGCGTTCGACGATGCTTTCGATTGTACGTTCAGGCGCATCGACTATTTCAGCGAAGATATTCACATCATAGCGGCTGAGATCGGGCTGTTTGCGGGCACGACCAAAATAAAGCGGTAAGTCTTTTATTTCTTCGGGCCCTCTTTCTACGGGTCGGCCTAATTGTTGGCTTAAATTGGCTAAATCACCTCGCACTCGCCCCGGCACGATAATGCGATCACAATCAGCTACATCTTCAGGCTTAAGGCGACGCGCTATCATTTTATCGGTGATCAAGGCGGCAACTGAAACCCCGAGTTGGTGAACGCGGTGTTCAAATGGCAGGGGAGCCATATCCGCCAAAACTCGGTGCACACTTGCCTCGGCAAGCTTGCCCGTAAGAAAAAGTATTTTTTCAGCCATCCGTTTATGTGAGTTCGCTTAATCGGACATTGAGCGCGGCGAGCAGTTTATCTGGCGTTTCAACTACTGTTGTCGCTTCAAATGATCGCAGTTTATGCGTATGCGCCAAATCGACTTCGCGAGGCCAGACTTTAACGATGCGATCAGGTGCGGGTGTATCCATTTCAGGCTCGGTATCACACGCTAGGATAATGCTAGGAATGCGACATTTTCCTGCTTGTGCATAGACATTTGTTACCAAAGAATCTGACAAACCCAACACCATTTTAGCGACGGTGTTTGATGTAGCTGGTGCAACAACTAAGGTGTGATAATCACCACGGTAAAATAAGCCGACGGGGGGAGAGCTTGCCGCACGATCGTGATAGGTGCGACCATCGCCATTAACAGACTTGGGATCGTGACCGTACATACGAATCACTTCTTCGCCTGCTCGGCTATAGAATAAGTCGACATCATCTAGGTCACGAATAATCTCTAGGCATTCTTCAAGATAATGCCCTGAACCTGTCACAGCCCACGCAAGGCGTGGTTTTTCTGGTGGTGGTTGCATCTCTGTAAACCTCTATTAATGTCTTAATAAGTCAATTTTGACAGAGTATTGAACTATAGTAAAAAATAAGATGGTTTTACACCTACTTTATACGTTAGAATTATGGGATAAATTAATACTTTGGGCTGAAAATAATGACAACAAATTCTATTCCTAAAATTGTAGTCGTCGGTGGCGGGGCAGGTGGGCTTGAGCTCGTTACTAAGCTTGGCAGAAAACTGGGTAAAAAGGGCAAAGCCGAGGTCACCTTGGTTGATAGTACGCACACGCACATCTGGAAACCGCTTTTACATGAAGTAGCCGCAGGAACAATTGATTCTCATGAAGATGAAATTGAATATCTTGCTCAAGCAATGTGCAGTGGATTCCACTTTCGTCTTGGCAAAATGGATCAGCTAGACCGAGATAATAAACAAATAAGTGTCGCCCCGACATGCAATGCCAAGGGTGTTGAAATTATACCGCGTCGAACCTTTGACTATGATTATTTAGTAATTGCCGTTGGCAGTGTCAGCAACGACTTTGGTATTCAAGGCGTAGAGAAAAACTGTTGTTTTCTTGATAACACGGCACAAGCTGAAGACTTTCAGGCAAAATTACTTGAAGCCTATTTTCGCGCTCATACACAAGAAAAGCCGCTTGATGAAGGCCAGCTTGATATAGCCATTGTTGGTGCGGGCGCAACGGGTGTGGAATTAAGTGCCCAGCTTCATGAGGTGTCACATTTATTAACTGCCTATGGGCTTGATGAAGTGAAGCCTGCCGATGTAAATATTACCATTATTGAAGCCGCCAACCGCGTGCTGCCTGGCTTACCTGAAAACTTATCTGCGGCAACTCAAAAAGAACTAGAAAAGCTTGGTGTGACTTTGCTGACTAATGAACGTGTAACACAAGTTACACCGAAAAATATTAAAACAGAAAGCGGAAAAGTTATTCCCGCCTCTATTAAAGTTTGGGCGGCAGGCATCAAGGCGCCTGAATTTCTTAAAGACTTTGCAGGGCTCGAAACTAACTGGATTAATCAGCTTGTAGTGAAGCAAACACTGCAAACGACACTCGATGATAAAGTCTATGCCATCGGTGATTGCTGTGCATGCAAATGGGTTGGCTTTGATACCAATGTGCCACCGCGTGCGCAAGCGGCACATCAAATGGCTTCTTTGGCCTATAAATCCATTCGCAATCAAATGGCTGGCAAAGCACTGCCTGAATATAGCTACCATGATTATGGCTCTCTTGTTTCGTTAGGGCGCTATAGTACAGTAGGCAACATGATGGGCAACCTAAGTAAAGGTAGCTTGATGATTGAAGGCTTTATGGCGCGGATGATGTACCTATCTTTACATAAGATGCATCAAATCGCTCTGTTCGGTTTTTTCCGAGTCGGTATGCTCACCATTGCAAACCTATTCCGCCGAAGTGTACATCCTAAAATAAAGCTTCATTAACCCATAGCTCTCTTACTATTTCAGACAATAAAAAGGCCCTTCCGGGCCTTTTTAGATCAATACCAATCTGGCACATTGATGCCGTTTAAAGGGGTGGGGCTGACCATTCCATTAGGTTATTTTACTTTAGCGACATCCGCTCCGAAACACCCGATCCTGCTAAGCGATGTTTGATCGCTGCAGCAATGTGTATCACGATAAGCCCAATTAATAGAAAGGCCAAGATCTCGTGAACCTCGGTAAACTGCTCTCGCGCCGCTTTATCTGCCTCAGCCATGCGAGGCAATACTATTCCCCAAAACTTAGTGTCATATTTACTAAACATTGATTGCAAATAGCCGGACAACGGCATAGCAATCATCAGCACATAAATTGCACCGTGAACCGCCCCAGCTGCTCGCTGTTGCCATTTTGATATCGTATCTGGCAATGGAGGTGCTTTATGCGTTAAACGCCAGACCACACGTAAAAGAATCAGCATTGCGACCGTCAAGCCCATTGATTTATGCATTAAAAAATAAAATGCACGCACACTTTCTTCTCCGGGTGGTAATTCTGACTGCTTTGGGAGCTCCACCATATACAAACCGAGCCCAATCATAAAGAAAAGAACTAAAGCTATTAACCAGTGCAAAATGATTTGCACACGATCATAGCGGTTCGAACTGTTTTCCATCTTTTTCTCCAGATAATTTGGGGCTTACAAGCAAGAAGGTCATAATAAGCAATATTATGACCTTCGTTAATAGGAATAATTCCTAGTTTAATTAAGGATAAAGCTGAATGTTATATATCTAAGTTAGTGGCCTGCAATGCATGAGTCTCAATAAACTCACGGCGAGGCTCAACATTATCACCCATTAGGGTATTAAATATTTCATCTGCAGTAATCGCATCATCAATTGTCACTTGCAATAAGCGACGTTTAGATTTATCCATTGTTGTTTCCCATAATTGCTCAGGATTCATCTCACCCAAACCTTTATAACGCTGGATATTTTGACCTCGCCGCGATTCTGCTAATAACCATGCTACCGCTTGTGAAAACGTACTGACTTCTTCACTGCGGTCGCCACGTTGTACATAGGCATCATCTGTAAATAAGCCATGGATTTTTTCCGCAAACGACTGAATTCGTTGATATTCTGTGCTCGCGAAAAACTCACCTGGCACATGATAATCTGTGCTAATTCCATGACGGCTAAAGCTTATATTAATATAGGGTATTGGATTATCATCTTTACTTGCCACCGTAAGCTGGTAACTTGTTCCCGTTGGCAAATGCTTGTTCAGCTCAGCTTCAATTACAACTAACCACGCTTGCATTGTTGATTTATCTGACAAGTCAGGTACGGCACCTTTATCGATTAATTGCTCTAAAAACGCAGGGAAATAGTGGCTTGAAAGACGCTCAACAACGGCTTTAACCATTTGATATTCATGGACTAATGTAGCTAACGCGCTCCCCGATATCACTTCAGATGTCTTACTAGGGTGAAGTTCAGCATTGTTCAATGCTAATTCTGTTAAATATCGTTCCATCTCGGCATCATCTTTTACATAACGCTCTTGTTTGCCTTTCTTAATCTTATAAAGAGGTGGCTGAGCAATATAGATATGTCCACGCTCAACAAGCTCCGGCATTTGGCGATAGAAGAACGTTAACAATAGCGTTCTAATATGCGAGCCATCAACATCGGCATCGGTCATGATGATAATGTGGTGATAGCGTAATTTCTCAGGATCATATTCATCGCGACCAATACCGCAGCCTAGTGCTGTGATTAATGTGCCAACCTCAGCCGAACTGATCATTTTGTCAAAACGAGCACGCTCAACATTTAAGATCTTTCCTTTTAACGGCAAGATTGCTTGGGTGCGACGGTCACGCCCTTGTTTGGCACTTCCTCCCGCAGAATCACCCTCCACAAGGAATAATTCAGATAGGGCGGGGTCGCGTTCTTGGCAATCAGCTAATTTACCAGGAAGACCTGCAATATCTAATGCACCTTTGCGCCGTGTTAGTTCTCGTGCTTTACGCGCTGCATCACGGGCGCGTGCCGCATCAACCATTTTATTAGCAATTAATTTGCTATCAGTCGGGTTTTCAACTAAATAATCATGGAAAAACTCATTGGTTAATGATTCCACAATAGTCCTTACTTCAGATGAAACCAGTTTATCTTTAGTTTGTGATGAAAATTTTGGATCAGGCACTTTAACAGAAAGCACTGCGGTTAAGCCTTCACGTGCATCATCACCACTGGTGGTTACTTTTGATTTTTTGGCTAAACCTTCGGACTCAATATATTGGTTTAATGTGCGAGTAAGTGCCGCTCTAAAACCCGCTAAATGTGTGCCGCCATCACGCTGTGGAATATTATTGGTAAAACAGTGAATGTTTTCTTGGTAGGAGTCCGTCCATTGCATTGACAGCTCAACAACCACATCATCTTTCTCGCCTTTGATGTTAATTACCACTTCATGTACTGGCGTTTTATTTTTATTTAAATGTTCAACAAACGCTTGAATTCCGCCTTCGTAATAAAAAACCTCACTCTGTTCATCACGCTCATCGGTTAAAACAATGCGTACGCCTGAGTTCAAAAAGGCTAATTCGCGAATACGTTTAGCTAGAATTTTATACTCAAAAGAAAGTACATTTGAGAATGTTTCTTCACTCGGCCAAAACTGAATTTTTGTTCCAGTCTTATCCGTATCTTCACCTGCCTCGATGCGACCATCTGGCACGCTATCGGTGTAGCTTTGGCGATGCACTTTTCCATCTCGGCTAATTTCCATTGTCAACTTCTTCGAGAGGGCGTTCACAACTGAAACACCTACACCATGTAAGCCACCCGAAACTTTATAGGAATTATCATCAAACTTACCGCCGGCATGTAGCACCGTCATAATCACTTCGGCTGCAGAAACACCTTCTTCTTCATGCACGTCAACCGGAATTCCACGGCCATTATCTGATACGGATACGGATTCATCAGGATGAATTCGCACATTAATCTCGCTACAGTAGCCCGCTAAAGACTCATCGATTGCATTATCCAACACCTCAAACACCATGTGGTGCAAACCCGTGCCATCATCGGTATCACCGATATACATACCTGGGCGCTTTCTTACTGCATCAAGGCCTTTAAGCACTTTGATATTTGACGAGTCGTAGGTATTTTCTTCACCTTTTGACGAATCGTTAGTGTTGTTTTCATCTTCGGTTGTCATAATGCATCCATTATTGTTTCCATTACACTTATTTTACCACATCAAGAGCAGGGTATAGTCCTTATCGTAGTTCTCCACGTTCCACGTGGAACATCTTAATTATGCCGCTACTCTTCACCTCAAAATGTGTTGCCGTTACAAATGTTTGCACTGGCAGCCGAGCAAGTTCATCCATCACATTTTGTTGATGTTTTACATCTAATTCTGAGCTAATATCGTCTAACAAAAGTATGCTTCTATCTCGGTTACTATGTTCTGCCATCCGCGCTTGTACCATGCACAAGGCGAGGAAAAATAGTTTTTGTTGCCCACGTGAAAACATTTCTATAGGATCGGCATCATTTATTTTGAACGACCAGTCTGCGGCATGACTGCCTGAACGGGTATATCCCAATTGCTGATCACGAACGAGCGATCCGCTAAGCGCTTGCTCTAATGTTGCCCCCTTGACCCAGCCATTTCTATATTTCAACGTGAACTTTGCGCTCTCATATACTGGGCATAAGCGGGCAAATAAAACTGAAAACTGTTCTAGCACTCTTTCTAATTGTTGCTTTCGTAAGGTAGTGATCGCTTCTCCATGAGCAGCCAAATGTGCATCCCATAACTGTATTTCGCTGGCAGGCTTGTGCTGCCTAAGCGCAGAATTACGCTGTTGCAAAATCTTTTTATACGATTGCCAATGAGAATTAAAGCTTGGTTCCACGTGAAACAAACCCCAATCTAAAAGCTGACGTCGATAACGAGGGCCTTGTTCAAAAAACTGATGGCAGTTCGCCGGAACAAACTGTAGCGGCAATTGCATCGCTAACTCTGAAAGCCGTTTTAATGGGGCTCTATTTAGTCGAATCTTTAATCCGTTATTTTTATCATACTGTAATCCAACAGGCGTTTCACTGCTGGTATTAGCAATAATCTGAAGCTGTTGTTGATCAAATTGTATAGCATTTTTTAATGATCTTGTTCGAAACGATCGTCCCATAGCTAATAAATGAATAGCTTCAAGCACACTGGTTTTGCCCGATCCATTTTCACCTAAAATCAGATTTATACCCGATATAGGCTGTAAAGAAAGCTTGGTGATATTGCGTAAGTTGGATACGGTAAGTTGGGTTAGCAACAGCAATTCCGATTAAAAAGGGGTGAGGCCATTTTACTGTATACCCATGACCTTATAAAGGCTCTGATCAGCTCGGGGCTACTATACCCGTGACCATTCATTCTGCAATTTGAATGGTCACGGGTATAAGATCGGGCAACTGTTTTGCTAATAACTGCTTCTCTTTCACAAAGTCACCACTTATAACAAAGCCTAATAAAGATTTATCTTCGCCATAGAAGAGTCCTTTTATACCGAAGCCTGATTGCGCTTGTTCAAAAACCCATTCGCCTACTGCATCTGTTGCCGGTGGAGTGATGACTAAAGGGTAAAGTGGTGTTTTAACAGCAACCGGCATAGCCGGGTAGTGAACTTCGGTAGCATCTCCAGCAAGTGTTTTTGCTAATGCCTTAGCCCCAGCAATAAGGGGTGCTACAAATAATAGATTATGTCCCGCCACTTCGGCACAATCACCCAAAGCATAAATATCATTATGGCTTGTTTTTAAAAACGTGTCGGTCAAAATACCGCGATGAACACTCAAGCCAGCATCTGATGCTAGCGCGATGTTAGCGCGCAAACCAACGGCTGACACAACAAGATCAGGATCAATCACCGTGCCATTACTTAGCGCCAGATCATAGACCTTACCGTTGTGATTGATCGATTTTGTTGTTGTATTCAAGTACCACTCGACTCCAGCATCTGATAGTTGCTGATGTAATTCTTTTGCTACAGGCTCGGGTAATACCGTATCCATCGGCAAGCCATTTGGGCCAATTATAGAAACACGAACATCACTTGAGGCAATTAAATCATTAGCAAATTCACAAGCAATTAAGCCCGGACCAATTATTGCCACATGCTTAGCATCAAGTAAGCGTTCACGAAAAACCGTGTAATCGATCAAATCATTAATTGATAAAATTTCTTCTGCCGCATCACCATCAATGGGTATTACAATCGGGCTAGCACCCAAAGCTAAAATCAACTTGCTGTATTTTTGTTGTGAGCAATCATCCAATTCTAATGCGTTTGTTGTAGGCTCAATTTTGATCACAGTTCGATGCGTTAGAATCTCTGCCTTTAGTGTTTTTGCCATGGCCTGTGCATCAAACATGGCAATTTGCTCAGCTGTTTTTCTTTTGGCTAAGGCATTCGACAACATTGGTTTTGGATAACTGCGGCCATCATCTGAGCTGATCATTGTCAGTGGGGTGGCTTGATCTAACTTACGAAATTCCCTAGCCAGAGAATATCCCGCCATTCCCGTACCAATTATAATTATAGGTTCCATTTTAGTCTCAATTAAAAAGGAGACCAGAAAATGTCTCGCCTCCTTTTTGCTTTTTCAATATTAGATTTCAACCATTTCGAAATCATCTTTACCCACACCACATTCAGGACACTCCCAATCATCAGGAATATCATCCCAACTTGTTCCTGGTTCAATACCTTCTTCAGGCAGCCCCTTCGCTTCGTCATAAATAAAACCACATACTACACATTGCCACTGTCTCATTTTTTACTTTCTCCCATTTTTAATAAAAATTATTTTTTTGAATCTAATGCCTCGATATAGTGTTGGGCATGCCACTTTTCAACTTTAATTAATACTACAAAATGCTTTCCTGTCATCTGTAATATTTTAACATGTTCCAGAGACTCCTCAGTTTGTTCATCCATTACGGCAACAGCTGATACATTTCGTTCCCTAAGAGGGTGCACCTCTTCTTGCAATTATCCAACTGGAAGTAAGTTTATGTTTTGTGTTAATTTAGATCTAACGAATTGTTTCTATACTATTAAGTGGGATTTCCGATTATGAGTTTACCTACGCTTCGCCAGCTACAATATTTGGTATCTGTTGTTGATCTAAAACATTTCGGTCATGCGGCAGAGCAATGTTTCGTCACCCAGTCTACACTCAGTGCCGGCATACAAGATCTTGAAAGCCTTTTGGATGCAAAATTGATAGAGCGCACCAACCGAAAAGTTTTACCTACAGCTCTTGGTTTCGAGATAGCTCAGCGAGCACAGCATATTCTATCGCTATCTTCAGATTTGGTTGATGTAGCGCATTCAGAGCAAAATCCATCTACAGGTAGGGTTCGAATTGGGGTTATTCCTAGCATTTGCCCATTTTTATTACCTAAATCACTGACAACCATTCGCCAACAATTACCACAACTAGAACTGATTCTAATTGAAGATCAATCTGAACCGCTCGTGACCAAGCTACGTAGTGGTCAAATTGATGTTGCCGTATTAGCTTTTCCGTTTGATATTAAAGAGCTGCATCAGCATATTTTCGGACAAGAATCTTTTTGGGTCGCGCTACCCAAAAACCACCCATTAGCCTCACAGAAAAAAATTATTGCTGATCAACTACCCATTGATGATTTGTTGTTATTATCAGAAGGGCACTGTTTACGCGAACACGCCCTCAGTGCATGCCAGTTACCAACAACTGCACAGCGAACAAGTGTCCAAGGTACTAGTTTATATACGCTCATAGAGATGGTAGCTGGCGGCTTAGGAATCACATTAATACCTGAAATGGCAATCAATTCTGACATAGTAAGCCAAGCTGATATTAGCATTCGTCCGTTAGTTGCGCAAAACAATAAACCTATGCGAGAGCTAGGGCTTGTCTGGCGCCCAAGCTATCAACGCACCCAAACATTGGAATTATTGTCAGAAGCATTTGCTAGTGCATTGAATTGATTTGAAAAGTGATTATCAGTCTTATTCTGTTTTAGCATAGAAAGCACGAAGAGCCAGAAAATGTGATCGAACATTTTTATATGGGGGGCGAAAAGTAGCATAAATTCGACCTTTAGGATCTATAATAAAAAGATGATGCTCTTGCTCAATTTGATAGCTACCATCAGTAAAATTTGTTTGTAGAAATAAGGCAATAAAGCTTGTTGCTACTTTTTCAAGCTCTTTTTCTGAACCTGTTGCAACGGTAAAGTCATAGCCTTGTGACACTAAAAACTGGTACAAATCATCCGCATTTTCGTGCTGAGCATCAATCCCGATGGTTAAAAACTGAAGATCAGAAGTAGCAAAAGCTGTTTTTAATTCCTTCATACTATCTAAACCGAAACGGCAAGCGGGCAAACAAGCGCTATGAGTAAAATAGACAAAAGTCCATTTTTTCTCAAACCAATCGTTAGTAAGCGCTAGCTTCTCTTTCGTTTTTAAAGTGAAAGAGTCGAGCTTTCTAGGTGGCGATTCTAAATACGGCTGCATAGCTTTGGGTATCACTCTGCTATCTTTACCCATAAATGGTTGACGGTTCATCCACAAAACTATAATCAAACCCACTATAATGAGATATGTAAGCAAAAAACACTTAGAATTAAACCCTTTACATCGTGTTGCCATCAACATCACACTTTTATATTAAAAGATAAATCCTAACACTAAACGAGCCTATCAATGAGTGAAAAGCTATTTAAATCGACCGCTATAGTGAGCATGATGACGTTTATCTCGCGGATCCTTGGTTTTATTCGCGACATAGTCATTGCTCGTCTGTTCGGCGCCGGCTTAGGAGCCGACGTTTTTTTTGTAGCTTTTAAAATTCCTAACTTTTTGCGCCGACTATTTGCAGAAGGCGCCTTTTCGCAAGCATTTATCCCAGTATTAGCAGAATACCGAGATAGAGGAGACAAAGATCTCAAAGATCTAATTGCCAGCACTAGCGGTACCCTTGCCACCTTTCTGTTTATTATCACAGCTATTGGAGTCATTGCGGCACCTGTTTTAATTATGATTTTTGCCCCTGGGTTTATTGGTGATGACTATAAAATTAATCTCGCCGGTAATTTGTTAAAAATCACTTTTCCTTATCTCTTTTTTATCTCATTGACGGCATTAGCTGGCGCAATTCTCAATAGTTTTGGTAAGTTTGCTGTGCCTGCTTTTACACCTGTTTTTCTAAACATATCGCTAATTTCCTGTGCGATATGGTTATCTCCTAACTTAGCAGAGCCAGTTACTGCGCTAGCATGGGGAGTATTTATTGGTGGTTTAATACAGCTGTTATTTCAAATTCCATTTTTAATGCGAATTGGGCAGCTCCCCAAGCCTAGATGGGGATGGCAGGATAGTGGAGTGCAACAAATAATAAAACTAATGTTGCCAGCCATGTTTGGTGTGTCGGTAGCACAAATAAATTTATTACTTGATACCTTGTTAGCCTCATTTTTAGTCACCGGCAGCATTTCTTGGTTATATTATTCTGATCGATTAGTAGAGTTTCCCCTTGGTATATTCGGCATTGCTTTAGCAACTGTAATTTTACCAAGCCTTTCAAAAAAGCATGCTTCAAAATCAAAGGATGAATTCTCACACACAATTGACTGGGCATTACGTTGGGTATTTATTATCGGTACGCCTGCCGCAATAGGGCTTATCTGGCTTGCCGAACCCTTATTGCTATCATTGTTCCAATATGGCGAGTTTAGCGCTCCAGATGCACACAAAGCCTCTCTCAGCCTAATGGCTTACGGCTTAGGTTTGCTGCCTTTTATCTTTATTAAAGTATTAGCGCCAGGTTATTATGCCCGCCAAGATACCAAAACACCGGTGAAAATAGGTATTATTGCCATGGTGGTAAATATGGTGCTCAATATCATCTTAATGTTGCAATTCGCCCATGTTGGCCTCGCCTTAGCCACCTCATTATCAGCAATGTTGAATGCCCTATTGTTATATATTGGGCTAAGAAAACTAGGCGTCTATCTACCAAGAGCAGGCTGGAGAAGGTTTATAGTTCAATTGATTATTCCAAATATCGCCTTAATAGCGCTGTTATTTTGGTTTACACCTGAAACAATTGAATGGGTTAATTCCGGAGTATGGCAACGATTTATGATGCTATTTGGATTAATTTCCGTGGCAATGGCGACTTATTTTATATTGCTTTCACTTGTTGGTATTAAAGTTAAAAGCTTATTAAAAATATCAAATTCATAAATCAGGATCGCCATTCTGGCAGTCTTGCGCTACTCGTCACTCCCGCGTGCTTTAAGCGGGAGTCTAGTATTTTAACTGTAGATCCCCGATAAAAGATCTCGGGGATGACGGGATGACGCATAAATTATACAACTTGAGTGGTAGCTGAATTAAAGGCAAAAAAAGACCCTCATTAAGAGGGCCTTTTGATATTTGTGTGTTTGCTAAGTTTAACTTAGAAACGACGACCGATACCAATACCCCAAACAACAGGGTTAACATCCACATCAATTTCTGCCTTATCAACTAAAGCAACACCTGAAAACTTAGCAGTTGTATCCATTTCAATATATTTAACATCTAAGTTTACAAACCAATCATTATTAAGCGCAATATCAACACCTGCTTGAACGGCTAACCCCCAAGAATCATCCATTTTAACTTTTGAACCAGGAATATCTAAAGGCCCTTTTACTTTTTCGTCAAAGAAATATGTATAGTTCACACCCGCACCAACATAAGGGCGAATATTTGAATTAGGCATAAAGTGATACTGCAATGTTAATGTTGGTGGTAGTGCCTTAGCTTCAATAACTTGACCTAAATCAACACCAGCCGCTGTTCTAGCAGGGTTTACCGTATCAACATCATGCTCAGAATAGCCAAGAATTAATTCAACGCCCCAGTTCGGTGAAAGCATATAAGTAATGTCTAGCTCTGGAACAGTATCATCATCAACTGTTACGCCTTTGCCAACGCTTGACTTTGCCGCTGTTACGAATAAATCACCACTATGATCGTTAGGGTTAACATTAATAACGCGACCACGAACTAACCAGTCACCCGCTTCATAGGCCATTACTGGTGTAGCAATAGCTGATATTCCTGTTGCTGCTAAAAGTGCAATAGCCAATTTTGTTGCTTTCATTTTATTCTCCTGAATAAATCTAAATAATAATCTTAAATGCTGGCAATCATACGGAATTATCTAAGCATTTCCATGATCCACATCAAGTTGTGTGGTAATTATCACCTTTATTGGATTGTTTCCGCAATAATAATAGGGGCATTAGTCGTTTTTTAGCCCTAAACAGTCACTTTTGTCGCATTTTAACCACACATTAGTCTGAGTTTTTCAATATCTTTTATAGAAAGCGCTTTACCTGCGATTAAAATCAAGCCTTCTTCTTGGAATCGCGAAAAAAGCCGACTAACTGTTTCCACTGCCAACCCAAGATGATTGGCAATATCGCCACGCGACATACTAAGTTGAAAGTCCGTGGCTGAAAACCCACGCTCCTGAAAACGTTTAGATAATGACAATAAAAATGTCGCTAGCTTTTCATCTGCTGTTTTTTTACCTAATAACAACATTAAGTTTTTATCACCCGCTAGCTCTTTACTTAGCCGCGTTAGCATTTGTATTTGTAGCTGCGGCATTTCTTTGCCGATTTCTTCTAAATTATTAAAGGGCAGCTCGCAGACACTACTACTTTCTAATGCTTTTGCATTTGATTGATAGTTTTGCTGGTGAATAGCATCAAGCGCAATAAACTCGCCTGGAAAATAAAATCCGGTAACCTGATCCCGCCCATCTTTGGCAGAAATAGTGGTTTTAAATGAGCCCGAACGCACTACAAATAAGGACCTAAAGGGCTGATCAGATGTAAATAAGGTATGTCCTCGTTTATGATTCTGGCTACGCTCAATAATATTATCTAATCTTACGAGATCGTTATTATTCAAGCCTAAAGGTAAGCACAAACTATAGAGAGAGCATGCATGACAAGCAACATTACGATCGCGCTCAATCTTGGCAAGGTTGTTAAATAAAGGGGTTATATTGGTTGCTTGTGTCATAATCTACATCATACCCCTTCAAACCTGACTCTGAAACAGTTATTATGCTGTTTTATTCTGGCATTTTTGGAAACGTCATGACTTCTCGTACAGCTACGGTCGCACGCAACACCCTTGAAACTCAAATTGAGGTAACGCTAAATCTAGATGGCAGCGGCCAATTTAAAGCAGAAACAGGCGTGCCTTTTCTCGACCATATGATGGAACAAATTGCCCGTCATGGCTTGTTTGATCTTGATATTAAAGCCAAAGGCGATTTACATATAGATGCACATCACACGGTTGAAGATACTGGTATCACTATTGGGCAGGCGCTTAAAAAAGCACTGGGCGATAAAAAAGGTATCATCCGCTATGGTCATGCATATATTCCGCTAGATGAGGCTTTATCCCGCGTTGTGTTAGATTTATCTGGTCGCCCTGGAATCGAATTTGATGTCAGTTTCACGCGCGATAAAATTGGTGAATTTGATGTTGATTTGTTTTATGAATTTTTTCAGGGTCTTGTTAATCACGCCGGAATGACCTTGCATATTGATTCTATAAAGGGCCGCAATGCACATCATATTGCGGAAACAATTTTTAAAGCCTTTGGTCGCGCATTGCGCATGGCAGTAACGCTTGACCCTCGCGCATTAGAACAATTACCCTCAACTAAAGGTTCGCTTTAAATAATAAGCTTAAACTATGCAACATATAGCAGTCATTGATTATGGCATGGGCAATTTGCGCTCTGTCTCAAAAGCACTAGAAACCGTTTCAAAGGGTATTGCTGTTGAAGTAACCGCCGATCCTGAACGTATTTTAAGCGCCAGTCACGTTGTTTTCCCTGGTCAAGGTGCGATCCGCGCTTGTCTTGCCGAAGTTCAGCGCCTTGGTTTAACAGAAGTAATCCACCAAGTTGCGGCTGAAAAACCTTTTTTAGGTATTTGTATCGGCATGCAGTTATTAATGACACACAGTGATGAAAATGGCGGAGTAGACGGCTTAAACCTCTTTCAGGGTAATGTACATCATTTTGATGTGGATGCAGCGCCGCATTTAAAAGTACCTCACATGGGTTGGAACCAAGTTCATCAAACAATTTCACATCCATTATGGAAAAACATTGAACCAAGTAGTCGCTTTTATTTTGTGCACAGTTATTATGTTGATCCTGATAATAAAAAAGTGATTGCGGCTACGACCGAATATCCAAATGAATTTACCTCTGCACTTTATAGAGACAATATTTTTGCAGTGCAATTTCATCCAGAAAAAAGCCACCATGCCGGCCTACAATTATTAAAAAACTTTGTGAACTGGAATGGCCAACTATGAAATATAAATACCTTAATAATGGAGCGCTATTATGTTGTTGATCCCTGCCATTGATCTAAAAGAAGGTCATTGTGTCCGTTTGCGTCAGGGGCGCATGGATGACAACACCGTTTTTTCAGAAGATCCGCTTGCTGTAGCCCGAAAATGGGTTGAAGCCGGTGCAAAACGTCTGCATATGGTTGATCTTGATGGCGCATTTGCTGGTAAACCGGTTAATGCCGGCATTATTCATAATATTTGCAAAGAATTCCCTGATCTTGACGTACAAATCGGCGGCGGTATTCGTGATGAAGACACCATTCAAACCTATTTAGATGCGGGTGTACGCTACGTTATCATTGGTACAAAAGCGGTTAATGCCCCACATTTTGTTGGTGATGTCTGTGCCGAATTCCCCGGTCACATCATTGTTGGTTTAGATGCCAAAGATGGCAAAGTCGCCATTGATGGCTGGTCAAAATTATCACACCACGATGTAACGGATATCGCCAAACACTTTGAACAAGATGGTGTAGAAGCAATTATTTATACTGACATCAGCCGTGACGGTATGATGCAAGGTGTTAACTTAGAATCAACACGCGATCTAGCGCGGGCTATTAATATTCCGGTTATCGCCTCTGGCGGCGTCACCGATAACAATGATATTAAGGCCCTATGCCATTATGAAAGCGAGGGTGTGATGGGTGCCATTGTTGGCCGTGCAATTTATGAAGGCACAATTGATTTGGCTGAAGGGCAAGCGCTTGCTGATCGTCTTAATCCGCCACAGGATTATAGCTAAATGGGTTTAGCCAAACGTATTATTCCTTGTCTCGATGTTGATAATGGTCGCGTTGTCAAAGGCGTACAGTTCGTTGATATTCGTGATGCAGGCGATCCCGTTGAAGTCGCTAAACGCTATAACGAACAAGGCGCAGATGAAATTACCTTTTTAGATATTCGGGCAACACATGACAACCGCGACACCATGGAGCATGTTGTTGAGGCTGTCGCCAGTCAGGTTTTTATCCCGCTCACCGTCGGTGGTGGCATCCGCACTGTTGAAGATGTGCGCCGCATGCTAAATGCAGGTGCTGATAAGGTGGGCATCAACTCAGCCGCTGTCAGCAACCCTGAATTTGTTCGCGAGGCTACTGAAAAGTTTGGATCACAGTGTATTGTAGTAGCGATAGATGCTAAACGTGTTTCTGAAGAAGGCGAGCCTTCTCGTTGGGAGATCTTCACCCACGGTGGTCGCAAACCTACCGGGCTTGATGCTGTGGAATGGGCGAAAAAAATGGTTGATTTTGGTGCAGGTGAATTATTACTGACCAGCATGGATAAAGACGGCACCAAGTCCGGCTTTGATCTAGAACTCACGCGCGCGGTAAGTGATGCCGTTGCCGTGCCAGTAATCGCGTCGGGCGGTGTGGGTAAATTACAAGACTTAACTGATGGCGTAAAAATAGGGCGTGCAGATGCGGTCTTAGCTGCCAGCATTTTCCATTTTGGTGAACACACCGTTGAAGAAGCCAAACAACAAATGGCAAGCCAAGGCATTGAGGTTCGCTTATAATGGACTGGTTAGATCAAGTTAAATGGGATGGCAACGGTCTTGCGCCTGTTATTACACAAGAATCTAAAACGAAGCAAGTACTCACTTTAGCATGGATGAATAGAGAAGCCTTACGCCTCAGCGTAGAATCCGGACATGCTGTTTATTGGTCGCGTTCACGCCAGAAAATCTGGCACAAAGGTGAGCAATCTGGCAATCAACAGCTGATAAAATCCATTCGTCTAGACTGTGATAGTGATGCAATTTTGATAGAAGTCGAACAAAAGGGTGGCATTGCCTGTCATACTGGAAGGCATCATTGTTTTTATCAACAGCTAGATCTTTCAATGGGGTCAGACTCGATTGATTTACAAGCGGCGGCGGCGCTGCGGAAAGCGAGCAAGGATAAATCAATCGAGTCTGACCCCATTGAAAAGAAGTGGCGCATTGTTGAAGCTATAATTAAAGATCCTAAAGAGATATACAAATGAGTGACGTATTGAACCGACTTGCAGAAATTCTTGAAGAACGAAAACAAGCCTCCCCTGACAGTTCATATGTTGCCAGCCTTTATCATGGTGGCACTGATAAAATATTAAAAAAATTAGGCGAAGAAGCAACCGAAACAATAATTGCAGGCAAAGGTGGCAATCGTGACGAAATTATTTATGAGACCGCAGATTTATGGTTTCATAGTTTAGTCTTGCTAGCGCATAACAATATTGAACCACAAATCATCCTTGATGAACTTGATCGTCGCTTTGGCTTGTCTGGGCTAGAAGAAAAAGCAAACCGGAGCAAATAATGTCTGACTGCCTCTTTTGTAAAATTATTGCGGGTGACATTCCATCGTCGAAAGTCTATGAAGACGAGCAAATCTTCGTTTTTAAAGATATTAACCCAAAAGCGGCTGTTCACTTGTTAGTTATTCCCAAGGTTCATATTCAAAGTCTCGACCACCTTAATGAAGAACATCAATCTTTAATTGCCTATATGATGTTAAGGTTACCTGAGTTAGCGCGTTCACAAGGCTTAGAAGATGGCTTTCGCACCATTATCAATACCGGCCCCGGTGGTGGCCAAGAAGTCGGACATTTACACATACATATTTTGGGCGGCAAAGGCCTGCCCGGATTTAATTAAAAAACCTGAAGCTATACCAGCACGTCATTCCGGCACAATTTTAACCGGAATCTAGCTTTGAATTATTAGGAGAAAGTTATGGGATTCGGTGGAATAAGCATCTGGCAATTATTAATTGTCTTAGCCATTATTATTTTATTATTTGGCACAAAAAAATTACGCTCACTAGGCGGTGATGTTGGCAGTGCCATTAAAAACTTTAAACAATCTATGCGCGAGGGTGAGATTGATGGCAACTCTGACGATGATGACGTCATCAATCGCAGCGTAGAAAATGAAAAAGATAAACATTCAAGTTAAGCTATTTTCATTGAAAAATATGACAAGCTTAAATTTATTTAATCATGCTCTTATAATTCAGCGTCATCCTCGAGATCTTTTATCGAGGATCTCTAGGCTCTCGTTAACTAGCTACGGGAGTAACGAAATATTATTTAGGCATTCGGGAATACTATAAACCATGTTTGATATCGGTTTCTGGGAGCTGTTCTTAATTGCCGTCGTGGCCCTAGTTGTGGTCGGGCCCGAACGCCTGCCTAAACTAGTACGTGTAACCGGCTTGTGGATTGGCCGCGCCAATTCTTCGATACAATCTATTCGAAATGAAATATCTCAAGAATTGCGTGCTGAGGAACTCAAACAAGCTTTGAATAAAACAGTTGATTTGGATGGGCTTACAACGGGAGAAAATTCGATAGCATCTCCATCATTAAAAGAAAGTTCTACAGAAGACACACTCAAAAAACCCGTCGAGTCTGACCCCATTGAAAAGAACAATGACGACCGATAATCAGCAACCCTTAATTTCACACCTGATCGAGCTCCGTGATCGCCTGTTGCGAGGGCTTTTAGCCGTCGCTATTATTGCCGCGTGTTTACTACCATTTTCAAATGACTTATATCACTTTCTAGCAGAGCCACTTTTGCGCCACTTACCCGAATCAAGCACCATGATCGCAACTGAAGTGGCCTCGCCATTTTTAATTCCTTTTAAACTCACCCTAAGTATCTCCGTTTTATTAGCCATTCCTGTTTTGCTTTATCAGCTCTGGGCTTTTATCGCCCCCGGTTTGTATGACAACGAACGAAAATTAGTTTTTCCACTATTATTTGCCAGCACATTATTGTTCTTTTTAGGGATTGTTTTTGCTTATTTTGTGGTATTCCCACTCGTGTTCGGCTTCTTCACCCAAGCCGCACCTGAAGGCGTGGCTATTATGACGGATATAAGTAGCTATTTAGATTTTGTGTTAAAGCTATTTTTTGCTTTTGGCTTGGCATTTGAAGTGCCCATTGCGACGCTTTTATTAATCTGGACGGGCGTATCAACAGTTGAAAGCTTGGCTGAGAAGCGGCCTTACATCATCGTAGGCGCATTTGTATTGGGCATGTTACTCACACCCCCTGATATCATTTCACAAACGTTGTTAGCACTGCCGGTTTGGCTGCTATTTGAATTGGGATTATTTAGTGCACGGTTTTTGCCTGATAGGGCTTCCGTAAATTAATATTGCAGAAAACGGGTAGTAAAAGATCTTCGTCATTCCGGTAATTTTTTTAGCCGGAATGACAGAATAATTTTCAAGCAGATTGAGTAGTAAAAATAGGTGTGGGAGCGGCTTCAGCCGCGAAAAGATGCAAGAAACCATTTTGTTGGTTTTTGGCTGTTCGCGGCTGAAGCCGCTCCAACACAATAAGCTTTTAGTTCATTAGGCGCCGTAACGAAGTCGCGTACCATTATTCAATGATAACAATAGCTCTTCAGCGCGAAGTTCAGCGGGGAAATAGGTGCCCGAAATTTTGGCGCCATGGATACTAGTGCCATTGAAATTTGCACAAACAGTAAAATCAACGCCGCGCAAGTCTGCTTGCCTAAAATAACTATTAGAAAAGTCTAAACCTTTAGCATTTATACCCTGCAAATTAATATGACGAAAATCACAGGATGTTAAATCAGCCGTTTCACCAGCAGCGATACGCTGATTAAACTCATCCATTTTACCTTCTCGCAACAAGCGATAAAGAGGGTCATCTGAAATAATCGGTGCTGTCATGTATCAATCAATCCTTTAGTTAAACAGTTATATCGACTGAGCGACTAAAATGATTCGCTTCAAAAGCTGTCGATGCGCTATCAGAGACATGATCAACAACTTCAGCACTCTTTACGCTTGTCGATGGTTGCTCACGCATCACCTCAGTATTATGCGTTTCAAGTCCCTGAGAAATAGTAACCCGCCCTTCCAATAACCTTTCCCGACTTAAAGGGTTAGTCAATGTGGGCTGCCCGCTTAACGGTGCAATTCCTGGAATTTCCATAATGATATTTCTCGTAATAATGAAATCAACCAAGCAGTGAAGAAGAATATCCCCACTGCTTAATTTTTAATTTTACTCCAACTGCCTCCAGCTTTGACGGCCCTTACTTGAAAGACCATTTAAGGGACCTGTTCCATCTGGTATCGTCCCGGTTACAGTACAGGTTCCAGTCCCCACCATCGTACATGTCGGTGGCGGCCCTGGTATAACCGTACAAGATCCCGTTCCTCCGCTAACGACACATGTTGCCGTCCCTGCCGTTGAGGGCCCTGCCATAACTAGGCCACCAGAACTATGATCTGAAATAGATACCATTCCGCCTCCTGGTTTATATAATATTAGCGGAACACTTGGAATACCTGCTGTCGATTTTACCCCACTAATCGCCGTATCTGCAGTCCCATCATTGTCAATATCAGCAAAATCAGCCGTAGAAAATAAACCGTCACCATTAATATCAAACGGCGATGCCGCAAAGCGAGAGCCTGTTGCCGCAATTAATGCCATCGTGTAACCACTGCCCCCGCCATCACATGGATCTGATGCCGGTAATAGAGTGGAGAAAATAATGGCTCCATCAATAATGACCATTTTCGAAATAATGCGTTCCCCATGATTAGGTGGCGGTGTACCAGCAGCACTAGTATCAACTAAATCCATTCTCCAACCTTTTTGATTAACCTGACCTTCCCAGCCAACATCACCCACATTATGGCCTGCATTTAACCAATTCACCGGTCCATTTGCAGATGTCACTCGTACTTCTATGCCCGAAGCAGATATATCAGACTCTATAATTTGTTCAAGTAAATCTCCCCTAGTAACACCAGCAACACCGTAATCCCAAATACCATACATTGATTGCGTTGTTTGGCCCGTATCACTGTTATCTGTCGAGCCTACATACTTACCTGTACCAAAGTTTAAGAGATAACCTGCAAGCGGCCCATAAGGATGACGACTCAGCGCAATTGGAGCCGTTATAGCTTGTACTCCACCCGAACCATCTGATGCCGTAAACAACGGTGTTTTAGCCGCTGCAGTATTCGATACCGCAAGTGTGTCATAACTAAACTTCCAGTTCGCTTCATTTGCATCGCTGATATCTATCGTCCAAACGTTACCTAATAAATCACCAGCATATACCCGATCAGCAATCATATCGCCATTCGTGTCTGCAAGTGTTGGCGTTGACAACCCATTTGAATTAGTACTATTACCTATTCCCATTTCAAATTTCTTAATAATGGATCCATCTTCAATATCAACAATATAAAGCACAGCAGTATGGTTAGCACTATTATATCCGTTACCAAATACTGCTCCCCAATCACCATTATTTAATTTGACAATACTAGGGCGACTAAAACTGTAACCCATATCAACATCGTTGGCTGTAGTAAACTCCCATAATGCTTTATTGCCAGCAATTGTCGTTTCTGAAGCGCCACCAGGAACCGTTGTTATATCTAAAGCATAAATGCCTTTGCCACCCGCCCGAAGGCCACCAACCAGTACGGTATGCCACGCACCTGAAAAGAACACATCCCCGCTCACTGGCGTATCATCCACATAATAGCGATGGACAAAGTCTTGGCCAGGACTTGGTTTATGGCTTAACGCATTCAAGTCTGGCAATAAAACGCTTGGAATATAAGCATACTTTTCAGCGCCCGTTGTGGCATCAAAAGCGTGCATCATTCCATCGTTTGCACCTACATATATCATAGGTGTTCGACCACTGTTCGCCGATCTGAAGGTACTATAATTAACCGCTTCCCATGAATCAGGATAGAGTTGATTAGGTTCAGCGACATATAATGGCTCACTATGAACAATATCGCCTAGTTTCTTACCTGCTCGGTCTCTAAACTGAGCATCGCTTTGGCCACGTATATAATCTAACTGAGCTTGACCAAAGGCTACATTTTCTAGCACATTTGGTACCCAGCGTTTTCTAAGCAAAAGCTGCTGACTAGGGCTCAATGCAGCCCAGCTAAACGAGGCGCCTGCGCCACTAGCATCTAAAGTAAAGATTTTCCGAGCCCCTGGAGCTGCTATCTGGTTTTCAGCTGTCCATATTGGCGTCGAATTAATTAAACCAGAAGCCGTCAAACTATAAGCCTTAACCTCGCCTGACCACTCATCACTTTTGAAAAGCGTTTGATACACCCGCGTTGTGCCCGTTAACACGCTCGCATTCGCTGTTAATGCACTTGCTGAACCTGATGCTGCTAGTGCAGTAAGGATGGCCGCTTTTAATTGTAAAATTAATTCGTCCGGGTTATCAGCTTTATAATATCTGCCTCGGCTATTATATGCAGCATGCCATAAATCATCGATTTTAAAGGCCGCATTTGAATTGGGTTTTGGATCGCCTCCCCATGTTGAAGTTTCGGTCAACACAGAGGCACCTGATGCATCAGGGTTGCCAGGCCAGCCATCTTCAGCCGGGGCCGTTGACGGATCAGGATCATCCACTAGTGAACCTGAAACACCAAAGCCAATGCCTATCGTTGTTAAATGTTGCTGGTTATTGGTATCAAAGGCATCATCTGTTGGCACTTCATTAGGTAAAAGAGGGCGAAGATCTTCATCATAATACTTTTTCGCCACATCGGCTAAGGTGCCGTTATAAGCCGCGCCAAAGGCATCACCATCTTCATTCGTCACCCCGATTGGATCGCTTCCATTCCAATAACCGTCAGTTAACATAATGGCATAGTTTTTCTGACAACTTTCAATAATCGGGCTAATAGAGTGATTGTTTACACCTGCGCCCAAATTAGGGCCACGACCAGCAAAGTATTCACCTGCACGCTCTAATGCACGACGTAAAGGCGTTCCTGTAGCAGGCCAAACATAGCTATATAGTGCGCTTCGAATATTATCATTATGTGTGTTTCTATCAGCATCACCATTACCAGACCCATTACCATCGAATACATCTCTGAATAAAGAGGAAATATTATCACTGTTATGCTTTTTGGTACCCATTAAGCCATAGTTTACATCAGGGATTTCTGCCATCAATAAGCCTATTGCACCTTTAGCAACAAATGAACGTTTGCGGCTATATTGATACCAGTTGGCCGCATTTTCTTTAACCTGAGCAAGCGTTCGACAGTTACCCGGGTTAGCTGAGTCTTCGCCTAATAATTTCAAACATAAGGCGCTAGAAGAATACGTTGCGTAATTTGCCGGAGTATATGTCGTTGTGCTTAACACCCGCGTATCTGACATTGCTACTCTCATCGCCGCATAACCAGCAGGTCCTGACCAATAATTGTGTGAGCCAACCGTATAAACAGGTGGTGTACCGCCTGGGGCTGTTGCACTATATAATGACTCACCTTTTAAGTGTGGTGTACGGCGCACTTTTTGTACAACAATATCCGCATCACGCACTTCAACCCGGTAGTGTGAATCCCATAAATCAACCTCGCCATCACCGGCATTACCACTTGGATCTTTATTTAAATAACTAAAGCAAATATGTTCACCAGCGCTATAAGTTATACCTGTCGCAGGATCCACCACGCCTGCGCCGCCAAAACTGGCAGCAACATCTGCTGCAGTGATGGTATAACCACCCGTTGAACCACAATTAGTATCTCCTAAAATCCATTCTGGTCTAGTGCGTGATGGCAAATGACCCGCATCATCCACCCAGACCTCATAAACAAAGCCAGCCTGAACATTGACTGGAGCGACGCCTGCCGCACCATATTCAACTCTAGGTCGGGCTAGATTTTCCATTAAGGTATAGCCTGCCGTGCCTGGTTGCGGATTACTACGTGCACAATAAAATTTATTGGGACAGCCTAATGGTAACACCTCTGTAATATCTGCCCACACTTCATATTTACTATCCGGGCGATAATACATCACATTGAAATCTGCTGAACGTACACGCCAATCAACGACTAATGGGAAAGGATCATGTTTGCTCATCGCATGTTTTGTACTAGCAGCCCAAGGCGGCATCAACACATCCGAATTAGGGGTGCGGGGTGACCCCACCCAATCCAGTGAGCGGATATACCTAGGAACGATTGCAGGGTTACCTAGCTGTACAAAATCTGTCTTACCTTTATTATAAAAACTTTGTGCAACTTTATTGCTTGGATTATCTATCGGGCTGTTAGGCGATGCCACAGGATAATTGCCCGGCATTGTGCTATTTAATGGTGCACAGGCATTGGTTGCCATCCAATAGTTGGTGTTGCTGGTATTACCACAGGCATGCCAGTCCGCACGAGGATAGGTATTATCCGTTAAATGTTGAATATAACGATAATTAACAACCCTATCGCTCTGAACATCCTTCTCTTGGTAATAGATATCGTTACCTACTCCGTCACCATTAATATCAAAACGGTCTCTACCTGTTGTGGCTGTCGTATAGTTTACTTTGTATTCATAGTGGTAATCACCGGTGTTGCTATTAAGTGGGCCATTTGCTGTTATTACGCCCGTAAGAGGATTAATTACCGGTGCAGGACTATCCCAATCATCATCCCAATCTGAGTGGGTAGTTACACCACCGTATGAATATTTCCCATGATGAAGTACTCTATAATTGTAACTTGTATCCCTTTTCCAGGTGCCGCCATTGCCTTCACATGTCGTCTTAGGTGTTGCATTATTGTAATATTCATTATCAACATCCCATGTGTTGCGCTCCGGGCCTTTATCTTGCCATACTTCTTGTCTATATGCGCCTGCACCACCTGTGTTTTGTGCGTTTGGATTGTTGCTTGTTGCTTTCCATTGATAAGGACTGCTACTCGGGCCAAAATCACCCGAATGTGCATAAGCTTGCTTTGAACCTGTTAAAAAGGTAAAAACCTTATCTAGACTGGGTAACCAATCACCGGCATCTGGCAACGATGGCCCGCCACTTGGCATTTGACAATAGCCTTTAGGATACTCCCAAAAATACCAATGTTGTAATACTAAAGCCCAATCATCATTAGCCACGACCGGTGCAATCAATGTTTTTTCATTATCATCTCGATCATTATCATTGTTCAGATATAGCTCGTTATAGCAAATACCATCTGCATTTCTGTCATTACAATAACCGGTATAAGAGCGCCATGTAGCATCTGTAATTTTACCCGTAGGCGTGTCTGACCAGCCCAGCCAACCGCCTTGTGCCCAATAGCGCATAACATCATGGTCATAATTTTGCGCGCGCCAGTGCGGCACGGCGAGAATATCAAAATCCATTGAACCGGAATCATCTAGTATAAACATAATGTTCGGCGTGGCTGAATGATCTATAAATAAAGGGCTTTGGGCTATATCGATAGCAATAACACTATTTGAAAACACCATTGCCGTGACCAGAAAAACACTGGCTTTCAATTGGTGAAGTTGTTGTTTTAGCGATAAAAATTTATTTTTTAAAACTAATCTAGTCATAATGTTTACACCTTGCGCCTAACTACACGCATTAAATTTATATGTTGATTGTAATGTTACTGCACTATTTATATCTGGCCCATAACCTCTGGCAGTCACACGATAATAGCAATTTCGAGGAGGGCTTGTTCCCAGCACAGCAGGTGGTTCAGCACGCACAAACTCAATAAAATAATGCGCTGCTCGCGTTATTCCCGCATCAGCAGTGCCGACATAATTACAGGCAAGAGCATTCCATCGTGCCTGATCTGTAAAGTCTTCTGAATTTAAGGCTATTTCACATGCTCCCAAGCCAACAGATTGGCTTAAGGCAGACAATATTGATGTAGATTGAGGATCCGCTAAAAGATTGGCTTCTGCTTGGCGCAACGTTGTTTCTGCCAATTGAAAAGCAATATTATCATTGCGACTATTACTTGCCATACGTTCTTCCATTATTGTTGAGCGCATCGCACTCATTCCTAACAATGTGATTAAAACCAACATAATTAAAGCGACAGCCAGCACCACACCCTGTTGCTTATGACGATAATTAATAAAATAACCGTTCTCTTTCACTGTGTTGCCCATTATTCCTCATCCCCAGAGGGTTAGTTATACACTGACTCGTTCACCCATTCAATATTTCTACCTTTATACTAAATTATGATGCCTTGTTTTTCTGTGATTAATCTCACTCTTTACCAACAACCAGCAACTGCCGCTATTTTTGTATCTGTGCTCTCTAATCCCAGCGTGCCACAATAATCTGTCGCTTGTGAATTTTTGGGCGTCGCCGATATTGCAAAGGATGCCGCTGATACAACCGCTGTTAGATCATAATATTTAGCGGCCCCCTCTTGGGGTGATTCATTAAACAGGAAAAGAGGGTCTCCTGACGTAACCAAACCATCTCCTCCGATGTATGAATTGTTTGTCGTATAATAGCGCTCCATAGCCCCCGCCAATTCAACCAAGTCTGCTTGGGCAACGCCGCGGCGTGAATCTCTTAGTGCCCCTTGATAGCTAGGGTATGCAATGGCGGCTAAAATCCCAATGATTACAATAACAATCATTAATTCTATAAGCGTAAAACCTTTATTTTTCTTCATTTTTATGACCTTGGCCTAATTAAGCCGGTTTCGTACAGCAATGGTGGATGTATATATTTTTCTTAGTCTACGATCAGGAATAGCGGCTCCTGACACATCAATGCCATTATAAAAATAGGGTTGAGGATTGGTTGCAACAAAATCATCCTGACTTCTTACTAGCAAACTCACTCTAATGCTTATCACTCGCTCCATATCTAAGCCTGCCGTATTAGAAGGAACATAAAATAGAGCTCCACTAGCTTGACGCTGCCCATACAGAATTTGCATATTTTCAATATCCGGCACCAACTGATCTATAGCAAGACCTCTACTAAGTGTTAAGCCCGGTACACCCACACTATTAGTAATACTATACGTTGTTGCTAGTAAGCCCGCAGCAGAAGACAGGTGATATATTCTAGCGCCTGCTCCGTAAATTGCTCTTAGATTATTATCTCCATTCTTAGGGTTCAACGTCCCACCCGAAGCATGACTTAACGTTCCTCCCGCAGGGTTATTTGATATCTGAAAAATATCACTATTTAAACAGTCTGTAACTAAAACAATATCACCTTCAGAAAATATACCTGCCTCAGCTGGGTTGATTGATAAATTATCTGATTTATTAACAGGGTAAGGGGCTACCAAAGCCACACCTCGGCCCATCCCTCCAAGCGCCCTAAATGAAATACTATCGGAACCATTTATACCTGTATTATCAGCCCCTCCAATAGCACCCGATAAAGATGCGTATAAGGCTGGCTGTCCCGCCAATACTCTAGTCTTAAATTGATATTGGGCATTTGAAGTATCTAAATTATTATAGGCTTGATCTAGTCTTTCTCCGTTTCCACAGACCCCACCATCAAAACCTACTTCACGCAACTCTTCAGTCAAAAAATACATAGCAAAACGGGCGTTTTCTTGCATTCTAGAAAGGTTTTCTTGTGTACGGTTCGTGTTTTTTGTGCTTGTAAATATTTTCACTGCACCTGCTGTTAAAAACAAGCCTATTGTGAGGGCTATCATCAGCTCAATGATAGTGTAACCTCTCTCGCTGCAATTATTATGTGTTCTCATGGTTCAAACCTTATTGTAAACACCGCATCACTCGCGTCAACCACACCACTGCGATCATCATCCCATTCGACAATAATGCTATACACACCTGCCGCAACACTTACATCTCCTTGACCTAGCGGAAGCGAATTGGCAATATCCCTCTCCCATTCAAACACATCATGGCCAGCTTGTTCTGTTGCTGTACACCCGACAATTGGTACAGCAATACAACTAGTGTTCTCAAGCCCTGCGTTTGTGTAGTCATTTAATCCCGCCATATTGTTTCTATCTATATTTGATCGCATTCGATCAGCCATATCATAGGCTAATTGTGCCGCCTTGCCGCGGTGTTCAGCACTTAAATTATCACGTAGCGAGTTTATTTGAAGGCCAGCTAAGCCCAGCAAGCCAATAGCCATAATAACAAGTGTAATTAACACTTCAATTAATGTGAAACCGTTATTCTTTATTTTTTTTAAGAACATGCTGCCGCCGTATCTACCCTTGCTCGCCCTAAACGGTTAACAATAACAGCTCTAGCCGTACTTGCGTCAGAATTTAAACAGAGAAAAAAACTTGCGTTAAAATTAGTTGTTATCATCCCTGAAGGATCATATTCAACTTGAGTGTTAAAATTGTTGGAAGTTAAGGTATAGCCCGCTGGTAAGGCATCATGAGTTTTTAATAACTCTCCAGGATCAACTATATTATTAGTATTAGCATCAATATAAACATCCCAGCCATCCTTCCAATCAAGGTTTATTCCACTCTTACTTTGAACTATTACATCTTCATTTCTTGTCGCAGCTTCACTCCGGGCATAATTTAATGCTGTGAGAAAATCATTAGTGCTTGTTGTCATTCGACTATCCCTAATTAAACCCGTAAAACTAGGAATACCTATCGCTGTTAAAATGGCAGCAATTGCAACGGTTATCATCAACTCTAGCAAGGTAAAGCCTTGTATTTTATTGTTTTTTATCATAATAACTGTTTTTATACCATAAATATAACAAGGATACTACTGTACCAAAGGGTAGATAGAGGCATTATTGATCACTTATCTATAATATTTCCGTGTTACTGCTCACACTTTCTCTATTATTTTTTAATAAATATCTTAAAATAGATCCTTTATAGCTAAAATCCGTGTAGGATTAAGTTTTAATTTAATTCAAGGTAAAACCATGCCATTACAACAAGATCTCGTCGATGAAATTGAAGTTTTACTTCGCTACAATTTGGATACAACTCAAGAAGGGATAAAAGTCCATCATACAGCTCGTGAAGAACTAATTGAGGCAGCTAAACGCTTACATAATAAAGGTTTGGTTGATAGTGAAGATGGTGGTTATCTCACTGATTTGGGTCATGAAGCCGCTGAACATACGCAGGCTGCTTTGCGAATATTAAGCTCGGAATAAGTCTATTCGTGGCTGAAGCCGCTCCTACTATTATTTTTTTTGATAGACGATAAAACTGTAAGGGTATTCGTTTTTATCGTCCGCCGGATGATCCTCACAGCTTATTTTTTGCCATTGCTCTGAATACCATTGCGGAAACCATGTATCACCCTCTAAGTCTGCATGCACTAAGGTTAGATATAATTTATCTGCTTGTGGTAATAGTTGTGTATATAAAGATGCGCCACCCATCACCATTACTTCTTGCGCATCTTTTACCAGTGATAATGCTGCTTCTGTTGAGTGTACAACCGAACACCCCTCGGCTTTATAAGATCTATTTTTTGTAACTATTATGTTTTGTCGACCTGGTAATGCTCGACCTATTGATTCATGGGTATTTCTCCCCATAATCAGTGGCTTACCCATTGTCACTTTTTTAAAATATTGTAGATCGGCAGATAAATGCCAAGGAAGATCATTATCTTTACCAATTAAACCTTGCTGATCTGTTGCAACAATAAGCGCTATTTTCATTTATTTACCCTTAAAATCATTGGCGTTGCTATTTTTCCCCTATCCTTTATTGTCATACGTTTAAAACAGAAGTCTATATAGTAACCATAAAGATCCCCGATAAAAGATCTCGAGGATGACGATACTTATACAATAACATCTGTATAACAACTTTATAAATTGAATAAAAAGCTGTGGATAACTTTAGCTGTGGATAACTTAATGCTTTATCCACAGTATAAAGAGAAAAAATAATCACCTTATCAACATAGATCTTTAGCTTAAGTTTTTGATTTTTAATTTTAAAAACTAGTTACTCACATATCAACAGACAATAAACAACAACAACATAATCTTTTAAAACTATATTTATTATTTATACTTATTCAATGACATCACTTCTTCATATTGCTATTCCGACCCCTTTACGGACTATTTTTGATTATCTCAATATAGATTCTAATATCACTCCTAAAGTTGGAATGCGGGTTTTAGTTTCTTTTAGATCTCGTCAGTTGGTTGGAATAATAGTGGGTATTTCACGATCTACTACTGAAAAGAATAATGCTAAATTAAAAACGATTGAGAAATTTATTGATGATCAAGCCTTAATTCCACAAAACACTTTTGATCTAATTCAGTGGGTGAGTGATTATTATCATCATCCTTTAGGTGAATGTTTTCAGGCAGCCTTACCAAAGAAATTACGCCAACAAGATCCAGCGGTATTAAAAACTGAAACATATTGGAAGTTAGCGTTAAAACAAGATGAAATAAAACTAGGTGAAAAACAACAGCAAATAGTGTCTTATTTAACTAACTATTCAAGCGCTATTTCACAACAACAAATAACAGCTGAATTAGGCTCATGTAAATCATCATTACTTTCATTAGAAAATAAAAATGTAATAACGCAACATCAACAAGTAAAACAAACACTTTTAGCCTGTAATACAAAACCATCTCATCTTTTATCTAAACAACAGCTAAATATCGTTGATACTCTCTGGAAAGATCATCATTCGTTTAAGCCCTATTTATTACATGGCATCACTGGCAGTGGTAAAACAGAAGTTTATATTCAGTTGACCAAAAAAATTATAGAAAAGGGTAAACAAACGATTATTTTAATTCCAGAAATTGGTTTAACGACCCAGTTTGTTCAACGCTTTCGCCAACATTTAGAGGCAAATATTGTGGTGCTTAATTCTGCGATATCAGATAGTGATCGAAAACAAGCATGGCTATTGGCTCGAGATGGTTTAACTGATGTAATTATTGGCACTCGATCAGCTGTTTTTACACCACTAAAGAATATTGGCCTTATTATTATTGATGAAGAACATGATAGTTCTTACAAGCAACAAGACGGCTTACGTTATCATGCCCGAAGTGTTGCTTTAATAAGAGCTCAGAGAGCTGAAATACCTATTCTTTTAGGTAGTGCGACCCCTTCATTAGAAAGTCTCTATAACGTCGAACAAGGACGTTATACACAACTCACATTAACCGAGCGAGCGACCGGTGCACAGTTACCTAAAGTACGAGTCATTGATAGCGAAGGACCTAAAGCTAATAGCGGCCTTTCTAGTATTTTATATAAATCGATTAAAAAGCAAATAGGCGAAGGTAATCAGGTTTTATTATTTATAAATAGACGCGGCTTTGCACCCGTTTTAATGTGTCATGATTGTAATTGGCAGGCGACATGTACCTCGTGTGATGCCAAAATGATTGTGCATCAATCTCGCAATATTTTAATGTGTCATCACTGTGGTTTAATTCATCGTTTAATTCAACACTGTCCTACTTGCAAAACAACAGAATTAAAAACTTATGGTGTGGGTACACAGCAATTAGAACAAACTTTGCAGCAATATTTTCCTGAAACACCTGTTATTAGAATTGATCGTGACTCTACTCAAAAGGTAAATGCATTTGCTGATATTGTGGCGGATATTCAAAAAGGTGGGGCTAAGATTTTGGTCGGCACACAAATGTTAGCTAAAGGGCATGATTTTCATAATGTCACACTTGTAGGCGTATTAGATGCCGATCAAGGTTTGTTTAGTGCTGGTTTTAGGGCTACGGAGACCTTGGCTCAATTAATTACTCAGGTAACAGGTCGAGCGGGTCGTGGTGAAAAATCAGGCGAAGTCTTTATTCAAACCAGTCAGCCACAACATAGATTTTGGAAAGAGTTAATAGGGAAAAATTATAGTTATATTGCCCATAAAATCTTAGAACAACGTAAAGATATGGGGATGCCGCCGGCAGGATCACTCTGTGTTATTAGAGCAGAAGATAGACAACAAACCCTTGCCATGCTGTTTTTAACAGAAGTTTTAGACGTGCTAAACCAAGCCAATCAACAACAAGTAATGATTTTAGGACCAGTACCGGCCATAATGGAAAAGCGGGCAGGTCGATATCGAGCACAACTTTTATTATCATGTGAAAAACGAAAACCCATTCATCAATTATTAGATCACACGATTGATGTTATTTCAAAATTAAAATTAGCTAGAAAAGTTCGTTGGTCAATTGATATTGATCCTGTTGATTTGATGTGAGTATATACCCATGACCATTCAAGTTGCAGTTTTTCCAACGCGTCATTCCGGTAGTCTTTTAGCCGGAATCTGGACATAAGCAAGACTCCCGCTAACCACATGCGAGAGTGACGATGGAGTGATAATCTACACATTGAATGATCAGGAGTATAAAAACTAATTGTAAAGACATTAGTGATAGTATAGTATCACTTCATGAAAACTGAATTAGTAACTACTTTAAAGCGCCAAGCAACCAAAATATTGGCTGAATTACACGATTCTAAAGAGCCTGTGCTTATTACTGAACATGGTCAACCCTCAGCCTATTTGATCGATGTTGATGATTATGAAATGATGCAAAATCGTATGGAAATTTTGGATGGAATAGCGAAAGGGGAAGCGGCTATTCTAGAAGAGCGACTTTATACACAAGCACAAGCAAAACAAAAAATGAGTAAATGGCTCAAGTAATATGGACTGAGCCAGCACTTTCAGATCTTACTGCAATAGCAGAATATATCGCTTTAGATAAACCCAGTGCTGCTGCTAATTTAGTTAAAAAAGTTTTTTCTAACACAGATCGTCTTGAACAATTCCCCGAGTCTGGTCGTAAGCCAACAGAGTTCAAAGAATCACGATATTTAGAAATTATCGTAAAGCCCTGTCGTATTTTTTATAGAATTGACGCTGATCGCGTTTATATTCTCTATGTGATGCGCAGTGAAAGAATGTTGCGAAAATATTTGCTTAATGCAAGAAAAAACAGCTAACAGTCATATTGTAGATCGGTTAAAATAGTTCAATTCCCTTTTCCCGTAGGTTTGCAATCTTGAAAGCTAAACTAATTAATGTGCTGAGTCAGGTGTTATCTGATTTAATTTCACAAGGCATGCTTCCTGAAATGACAGTGCCAGAGATCCAAATTGAGCGCACTAAAGATAAAGCACACGGTGATTTTGCTTGTAATATTGCGATGATGTTGGCGCGTTCTGCCAAAATGAATCCTCGCCAAATTGCGACATCAATAGTTGATGCTTTGCCTGATGTTGATTTTATTACCAAAGTTGATATCGCAGGCCCAGGCTTTATTAATTTCACTCTTTCTGCTGATTCTGCTCAACAAATTGTCAAAGATGTATTGGCGGCTGGCGATGCATTTGGCAAAAGTAAATTAGGCGAAGGCAAGCGTGCTCAAGTTGAATTTGTATCTGCTAACCCAACAGGGCCATTGCATGTAGGTCATGGTCGAGGTGCGGCTTATGGTTCAGTAGTAAGTAGCTTGCTCAATGAAGTTGGTTTTGAAGTTCACCGTGAATATTATGTCAATGATGCCGGTCGGCAGATGGATATTTTGGCGACCAGTGTGTGGCTGCGTTATTTGGCAGCATGTGGTGAACAATTCACTTTTCCCAGTAATGCTTACAAAGGCGATTATGTTTTAGATATTGCCGCGTCATTGAAAGATGAAGTGGGTGATGCATTTTCACGTTCTAGTGCTGATGTATTTGCGGATGTGCCTGATGATGAACCACAAGGCGGCGATAAAGAACAGCATATTGATGGTTTAATTGTTAATGCCAAGGCTTTATTAGGTGATGAACACTATCGTAAAGTATTTGATTTAGGTTTAAATTCAATTATTGCCGGTATTAAATCTGATCTAGCGGACTTTGGTACCGATTATGATGAGTGGTTTTCTGAACGTTCATTAATGGAATCTGGCGATGTTGACAAGGCGATTGAGCAGTTAAAATCATCGAATGTGCTCTATGAAAAAGAAGGGGCTTGGTGGTTTAAATCTACCGATTATGGTGATGAGAAAGATCGAGTTGTGGTACGTGATAACGGCCAAACAACCTATTTTGCATCCGATATTGCCTATCATTTAAATAAATATAATCGCGGCTTTGATACCGTAATTGATGTCTGGGGAAGCGATCACCATGGTTATATTCCTCGTGTTAGAGCGTCACTGACGGCGATGGGGCAAGATGAAGCACGTTTAAAAGTATTGCTGGTGCAATTTGCTGTGTTGTATCGCGGTGATGAAAAAATTGCCATGTCGACTCGCAGTGGTCAATTTGTCACCTTAAATGAATTACGCAAAGAAATTGGTAAAGATGCGGCGCGTTTCTTTTATGTGATGCGCGGCGCCGATCAGCATATGGATTTTGATCTTGAGTTAGCTAAATCACAAAGCAATGATAACCCTGTTTATTATGTGCAATATGCCCATGCACGTGTTTGCAGTGTATTTAGGCAGTTAGAAGAGCGTGGTTTGGTTTGGGATAAAACCGTGGGGGAGCAAAACCTAAATCGTTTAATAGAAGATCATGAGCTAGCATTATTCACCGCTTTGTCACGTTATTCCGAAATTATTGAAACGGCAGCATTAAATTATACGCCCCATATTTTGGCGCATTATTTGATGGACTTAGCCCGCGATTTTCATACGTATTATAATGCACATCACTTTATTGTTGATGATATTGAGTTAAGCCAAGCACGTTTAACCTTGATAACGGCAATAAAACAAGTCATTGAAAATGGTTTAACGGTGATGGGTGTTTCGGCGCCGGAGAGTATGTAATGGCGGCAAGAAAAAATTCACGTAATAATGCAAAAGAAAAATCATTGCCATGGGGGCCGATGTTACTGAGCTTTGCTGTCGGTGCTTTTGTAATGTTTCTTTTTCATTTAAAAGAGAATGTGCCAGCAGAGCAGCCTAGAGAAGAAGTTGTCGTAACAGAGCAAAAGATAAAACAACAAGTTGAGCCCACGTTTGATTTTTATACGGTATTACCAGAAATGGAAGTTGTGGTGAACACACCTAAACAACCGATGACGACGAGTTCGCCACCTAAAAAAGCATCAGAATCATTGCCAGAAGAAAAAGTGAGTTATTTGATTCAGGTGGGATCTTTTAGAAATGCATCAGATGCAGATGGTTTTAAAGCAAAATTAGCACTTTTAGGTATTGAATCTAAAATTTATAAGGTAACGATCGATAATAAAGACACATGGCATCGCGTTCAAATAGGGCCTATAAATGGCCGAAAAAAAGCGGATGCATTGCAGGTGCAGTTAAAACAAAATGAGATTAAATCGCTATTAATGCGTGCTAAGCGTGGATAGTATATACCCGTGACCATTCAATCTGTAGAACTCAGCAAGAGAAGAAGCCATACTATTCTAGGCATAAAGTCGCAGAATTAGTCATTCTCGGCAACTGCTCCTGCATTGCTCTATTTACCTACAACCGTGTAGGCATAATTTAAGACTTTATAACGACGAAGAGTGTGGCTTCTTCTCTTGCCCTGTGGGAGATTAGCACAAACGCCAGTGCCGCGTTGCAATGCTTGACAAGGACGAGTCATTGCCTTCACATTGCGCCTTGCTCTGACGCTTGTGCTAAACTCTGAAATCTACAGATTGAATGGTCACGGGTATATAACGATTGGAGTATGCTCAAACTATACAAATAATAAGGTTGAGTGTTTATGTCTGGCATTACAGAAAAAACGTATTCAGAATCAGAAGTTGCTGAAAAATTAACGGCAGAACTACCTCATTGGTATTTCGAAAATGGCTGGATCCGCCGTAAATATAAAACCAGCGGCTGGAAAGGCACGTTGATGGTGGTGAATACGGTTGGCCATTTAGCTGAAGCGGCATGGCATCATCCTGATATTTCAGCCTCTTATGCTTTTGTGATTGTGAAGTTAACTACACATAGTGCAAAAGGCATTACTGATAAAGATTTTGAGTTAGCAAAAAAGATAGAAGCGGTTGTGCAATGGCAGCCCGCCGAAGAAGAAGGTAGTCCTTTTGAAGGGACACCCTCTGATCCACGATTTAAATATATGAAGTACGATTAAGGATATTAATATGACAGAAAAAATCGGAGATGGTATTTGGCAAGAAGTGCCAAGTCCATTTTGTGGTATTGCCTCTGACGATCTCAGTATTAAGGTTGATGGAAATACTGTTACAGTGATTGAAAATAGTGACTTTGTGACCAAAAAAGGTTTTGAAACGCCGATTACTGAAATGTCTCCAAGGGTCAACGGTAAAGATGTTTCACTGGCTGAAGCTGTAACGCATATTGCTAACGTGCTACGTCAAAGCAATCAGACTGTTATCGGCGGCATGGCCACGGATTTAAATGGTGCACGTAGTGCGATGGCCTTAGCTGATAAAAGCCGAGCAACCATTGATAATATGGATTCAGTAGCCAATTTTAGAAATACCTTAGTGTTGCAAGATACGGGCTGGATGTTAACCACATTAACCGAAGTTAGAAATCGAGTTGATTTATTGCTGGTAGTCGGCAGTGATATTGAAGCTGAATTCCCCCGCTTTTTTGAACGAATGGTGTGGAATGATGAAAGCATGTTTGACCAAGAAATTGAATCACGGCAAGTGGTTTATCTAGGTAAAGCACCATCAGGCGATGCTTCAACTTCGCCAAAAGGTAAAAAAGCCCAAGTCTTAGCTTGTGATGATGCTGATTTACCCGAAGTGGTGTCGATTTTACGTGCGTTAGTTAATGGTAAAGGTATACAAGCCGAGCAAGTGGGCGGTATTGCAGTAAGTGACTTGGCAATATTGGCCGAACAGCTAAAACAGGCTAAATATTCTGTGGTGACATGGGCGGCAGGCGATTTAGATTTTGATCATGCTGAAGCGACGGTGCAAACAGTGTGTGAAATGATTAAAGAGTTGAATGATGATACTCGTTCAAGCGGTTTGCCTTTGGGTGGCAAAGACGGTGGCATAACTGCCAATCAAGTTTCAGCATGGCAGTCTGGTTTTCCAATGCGCACCAATTTTAATCAAGCTTATCCTGATTATGACCCTTATCTTTGTGATAGCGATCGCATGTTAGAAAATGACGAAGTGGATGTTTTGGTGTGGGTTTCAAGTTTTGATGTTGATCGTGCGCCACCAAAATCAAATGCAACAACGATTGTGTTAGGGCGCTCAGGTATGAGCTTTGAGCAAGAGCCAGAAGTCTTTATTCCTGTAGGTACACCGGGAATTGATCATGCTGGTCGAGCCTTTAGATGTGATGGCGTGGTTTCCGTGCCATTGCGAAAATTACGAGACAGTGGGTTGCCGAGTACATTCGACATACTTACCGCTGTTGAAGCTGAACTGTAGGGAGCTACCAAAATAATGTTAACAAAACTAACAGGCGGTAGAGTTTATGATCCAGCCAATAGTATCAATAATGAAGTTAAAGACATTTATATCCGTGACGGACGCATCATTGCCAAGCCCGGTAATGATCGTATAGATAAAGAGATTGATATCCGTGGCAAAGTGGTGATGGCGGGTGCAATTGATATGCACACCCATATTGGTGGTGGTAAGGTAAATATTGCTCGCACCATGTTGCCAGAAGATCATGCCGCTGATGTGGTAGCCCGAACTGAGTTAATGCGAAGTGGTTGTGGTCATGCTGCACCTAGCACTCTGACAGCGGGTTATCGTTATGCTGAAATGGGATATACCGCCGGGTTTGAGCCGGCGATATTACCGATCAATGCTCGCCAAGCACATATGGAAATGGGTGATACGCCGATCATTGATAAAGGTGGTTATGTTATGTTGGGTAGTGATGATTTTCTACTACGCATGATGGCATCAAATGGTGACCAAGAAGCCATTAATAACTATGTAGCTTGGACAATGACGCATAGTCATGCCATTGGTGTGAAGGTAGTGAATCCGGGGGGTATTAACGCCTTTAAATTTAACCAGCGTAAATTAGATTTAGATGAAAAAAATCAATATTATGGTGTGACACCGCGTGATATTTTATTGCGTTTAGCGACTGCGGTTAAAGAGTTAGGCGTACCGCATCCCTTGCATGTTCATGGTTGTAACTTGGGTGTGGCTGGAAACTTAGAAATGACCATTGATACGATGGAAGGTATCAACGGTTTGCCAATGCATATGACCCATATTCAGTTCCATAGTTATGGTACCGAAGGTGACTTTAAGTTCTCATCGGGTTCTGCACAGATTGCTGAAACCATTAATAAACACAAAAATATCACCGCCGATGTCGGGCAAATATTATTTGGTCAAACCGTGACCGCTTCGGGCGATAATATGCGTCAGCATGCGGCGCATCCACATGCTAGCCCGAATAAATGGGTCTGTATGGATATTGAGTGTGATGCCGGTTGTGGTGTATTGCCATTCAAATATAAAGATCAAAGCTATGTTAACGCATTGCAGTGGATGATTGGTTTAGAAACCTTCTTGATGGTGGATGATCCTTGGCGCGTATTCTTAACAACGGATCACCCGAATGGCGCACCGTTTACTAGTTATCCACATTTGATTCGATTGTTAATGGATAAAACATTCCGTAACGATATCTTATCGACCTTACATCCAGAAGCTCAAAAAGCCAGTCATTTGGCATCACTAGATCGTGAATATACTTTATATGAAATTGCCATTATGACCCGTGCGGGTGCGGCTAAATTAGTCGGTCTTGCTGATCGTGGTCATTTAAGTGTTGGTGGTGCGGCAGATATTACTGTGTACACAGACAATGAAGATCGTGAAAAAATGTTCAGCAAACCAGATTATGTATTTAAAGACGGCACCATGGTGGTGAAAGATGGCGAGATTGTCGAAGTCACATGGGGTACAACGCATGTGGTTAAACCTGAATATGACAACAGCATTGAAAAATCATTGAAACCGTATTTCGATAAATATCACACTCAAAAAATGGGTAACTTTAAAATCAGCGATGATGAAATTGTGGACGATGGACGTGGTAGCTTAACGATTCAGCCGCTACATGCAGGAGGCAAAATATGATTATCAATGGCGTAACAATTGATGAAACCTTTGCAGAAGCCTTTCCGATGAAAGGCACACGCTTAATCATCACCGCACTTAATGCTAAATGGGCAATGATTTCAGCACAAACCTTTACCGGCTTTGCAACGTCGGTCATTGCTTGTGGTTGTGAAGCAGGCATTGAAAGAGAATTAGAACCTAGTGAAACACCAGATGGTCGTCCAGGAGTATCTATTTTGATCTTTGCGATGGGTGGAAAAGGCTTAGCGAAACAAGTTGAAACTCGTGCCGGACAGTGTGTACTTACTTCGCCTACATCAGCTTTGTTTTCGGGGTTGGATAGCGACACTGAAATAGCATTAGGTCAAAACCTTCGGTTTTTTGGAGACGGTTTTCAAATTTCAAAGATGATTGATGGCAAACGCTATTGGCGTATTCCTGTAATGGATGGCGAGTTCTTAACGCAAGAAAAAACAGGCGTGCAAGCCTCGGTTGGTGGTGGTAACTTTTTAGTACTAGCTGAAGCTCAAGCACAAGCCTTGGCTGCTTGTGAAGCAGCGATTGTTGAAATGAAAAAATGCCCGAATGTGATTATGCCCTTCCCGGGTGGTGTTGTAAGATCAGGCTCTAAAGTCGGCTCCAAATTTAAAGCCTTAAATGCCTCAACTAATGATGCCTTTTGTCCGACCTTAAAAGGGCAAACAAAGAGTGATCTTTCGCCCGAAGTTGAATCAGTAATGGAAATCGTTATTGATGGATTAACAAAAGAAGATATTGATGTGGCAATGCGAGCAGGTATACAAGCGGTGTGTGATTTAGGCGCAGAGAATGGTATTCGCCGAATTAGTGCTGGGAACTATGGCGGTAAACTTGGTCCCTTCCACTTTCATTTACAGGAGATAATGGCATGAGCGCATTAACCCTGACACTAAAAGAATCTTTGCAACAACGCGTTGATTGTTCAGTGCTTACGCCAGATCATCTAGAAGATAAATCACCTGCTGAGATAGCTGCGATTGAGCTACCATCAGGTAATCGCACTGTTCGAGCAGACAGTGTATTTGATATTAAAGGTGATAATGCCAAACATATTGTATTTGAAAACAGCAGTGATAAATTAGACTTTATCGGCAATCAAATGAGTCATGGCACCATTGAAATAAAAGGTGATGCCGGTGCTTATTTAGGTGCCATGATGACCAATGGTTTTATCCTGATGACAGGAAACACAGGCATTTATACAGCATGCGAAATGAAAGGCGGTCAGATTAAAATTAATGGAAACGCGGGTGATTTTGTTGGTGGAGCACGCGTAGGCCAGAAAAATGGTATGACAGGCGGAACGGTAATCGTGACCGGTAATACCGGTGATCGCACCGGCGATCATATGCGTCGTGGCTATATTCTTATCGAGGGTAATGCTGGCGATTATTGTGGTTCTAGAATGATATCTGGAACAATTGCCGTGTTAGGTAGCGTTGGCGCTCATCTTGGTTATGGAATGAAGCGCGGAACCTTATTATTATTGAAAGAAGCTCAGATCCCAGCAAACTTTAATGATTGTGGAACACACACCTTGGCATTTTTGCCCTTGATGTTGGCTTCATTCAACAATTTAGATACCAAATTTGCCAAGTTAGAACTATTTTCACGCGTGCAACGTTACGCGGGAGATTTAGGCGGCATTGGTATGGGTGAGATTCTAGTTAAAAATTAATGCAAGAACCGCACTTTAGAGGGGTTAGCTAAGCGCTTAAATCTAAAAAAACAGCCCAATAAAAGCAAGAGGTGAAGCCAGATGAAAAGAATTGTTATTTTTGCTGATGGCACATGGAATTCGCCGAACAAAGGCCTTGCGACCAACGTATTGCAGATGGCACGTGGCATTAAACCAATGGCCGGAGATGTTGAGCAAGTTGCTTTTTATGATTGGGGTGTCGGCACTGATAGAAAGAAGATTGCAGGCGGAATAACGGGCGCGGGTATTGATAAGAATATTTTAGATTGTTATCGTTTTATTGTTCATAACTATCAAAGAGGTGACAAACTTTTCTTTTTTGGTTTTAGCCGAGGCGCCTATACGGTTCGCTCTTTAGCGGGTTTTATCCGAAACTGTGGTTTGTTAAAAAGACAGTTTGCCGGTCAAATTCCTGCCGCTTACAAGCTGTATAGAAAGCGAGCAAAAGCCACAGGGCCTAATGCGATGCTAGCACAGCAGTTTCGAAAAGATTTTGCGGTAGCAGATATTACACCAATTGAATTTATTGGCGTATGGGACACCGTAGGAGCTTTGGGTATACCGGTTCCATTTTGGGGAACATTGGGCGAACGTGAGTTCTTATTTCATGACACTGAGCCAAGCAAAATTATTGAGCATGCTCGCCATGCCATGGCTATAGATGAAAATCGTATAGATTTTGAGCCTACAATGTGGAGTGACAAGCCCGGCTCAGATCTTAAACAAGTTTGGTTTTCAGGCGCGCATTCAGATATCGGTGGTGGATATAAAGAAGCCGGTTTAAGTCATATTGCAAACCAATGGATCAGTCGTGAAGCAAGCAAATTTGGCTTGCAATTCGAAACACATTTTTTAAGCACATTACAGCCCGATCCAGAAGATAAGCAACATAATGAACGAACCGGTATTTATCGTGCACGTAAAGAGCTGGTGCGAGAAATAACAGGGGCTGTGCATGTGTCTGTTAAAGCGAGATGGGATTTGGATGTGGATAACTATCGCAAGAAAAGCAAGCCACTGACAAGCTTGCTTGAAGCGGTAAACAATGATTGGGCACTTATTCCACAGGAAAGTTAATTTTACGCTTAGCGGCTTGTCTTAATATGTAATAACGTATAAAGTCCATAGTTCTTAAATTAACAGATAAAAGGAAGAATTATGTCTATTGCAAGAGTTACAGAAGTGATTGCCCGTTCAACAAAAAGCTTTGATGATGCCATTCAAGATGGTGTAGAGCGTGCAACACAAACATTAGAAAATGTCACATCAGTTTGGATCCAAGACCAAACGCTAGATATTAAAGACAATAAAATTGTAGGATATAAAGTTGCCATGAAAGTGACCTTTGTCCTTAAATAAAAGCGGAGCAAAGTAATGGATTTATTAAAGATGGTGTTGGCTGCAACCAAGGGCGATGCCTTAGGAAATTTGGCCAAACAAAACAATATTTCAACCAGTCAAGCTAGTGATGTCTTGTCACAACTATTGCCGGAGTTAGCGAATAAGCTACAAGGTAACGCACAGCAAAGCAATGGTTTGGAGTCATTATTAGGTGCACTAGGTAAGGGCAATCATCAGCGATATGTTGATGATCCAAATACGCTTGCAGAGCCTGAATCGATATTAGATGGCAATAAAATATTAGGCCATCTTTTAGGTAGCAAAGATGCCAGCCGGCAGGTGGCTTCACAAGTGGCTAGCTCAACGGGTGTTGGCTCTAGCATCATTAAAAAATTATTGCCGATGGCGGCGACAATGTTGATGGGCGCTATGAGTAAAGGTGCACAATCAAATGGTATGCTAGATATGTTAGCAGGTGCCGTTTCAGGCGGCGGTAGCAGTTCAGGCGGCATGTTGGGTTCTGTTCTAGGCTCATTGATGGGAGGAAGCAGTAGCAAGCCTGATACCGGAGATTTAGTTGGAAGCCTATTAAAAGGCTTTTTAAAATAATAGGAGAGAAAGATGGGTTTATTTGATTTTGTAAAAGATTTAGGTAAAAAATTGTTTTCTTCAGAGGCAGAAGCTGCGGAGAAAATTGAACAAAGCATTAGCGCAGAAAATCCAGGTGTTGATGATCTAGCCGTGAGTTTTGATGATGGTATTGTTAGTTTAAGCGGGAAAGCAGCAACGCCGGAAGCTATGGAAAAAGCAGTTTTAATGGCAGGTAATGTTCAAGGCGTAACTGAAGTAAAAATTGAAGGCTTAGATGCGCCAGAAGTAACTGTAGAAGTAGAGTATTACACTATCGTCAGTGGTGATAGTTTATCTAAGATTGCTAAGAATTTTTACGGCAATGCCATGGATTACCCCAAGCTATTTGAGGCTAATAAGGAGGTGATCAAAGATCCTGATTTGATTTACCCAGGCCAAAAAATTAGAGTGCCACCTAAAACATGGTAGCTCGTTGAGAAAATGATAAAAGAAAGGCGCTTACCGAAAGATAAGCGCCTTTTTATTTAAGCTGAAACGGGGCAAGGTTATTTAGGCTTTCTTTAAAAATTTAGTCAATAAAACAATACGGGTACCATTTACCTTGCCCTCAATATGCTCCGGATTGTCTGTTAAAGAAATGTTCTTTACCATTGTGCCGCGTTTGGCAGTAAAGTTGGCTCCTTTCACATCAAGATCTTTAATAAGAGTAACGCTATCACCGGCATTGAGTGTAGCGCCATTACTATCTTTAGATTGAGAAGTATTTTCATCGCTATCGGATGGCTGGCCGGCTTCAGCCCACTGTTGAACTTCTGGTTCGAGATAGAGCATATCTAATAAATCCTGCGCCCAAGACTCGTTATCTAATTGTTTTAACTGTCGCCAAGCCATGACCTGCACAGCAGGCACCGGTGTCCACATAGAATCATTTAAGCAGCGCCAGTGATTTGAGTCAGTGCTATCTGGATTATTGATTTGACCAAGGCAAGTATCACAAACAAGTACGCTGTTATCCTCTGTCGCTGTTGAAACAGGCGGGATTTCATAGACAGATAGCTTGGAGCTTGAGCCACATAATTCACATGCTGAGCTACTGCGCTGAAGAAGTGATTGTTCGAGACTCATAGTTTTTAAACCTTGTTGTTTGATTCCGGTCAATTATTATCGCATAACAAGCATATTATTGAACAAATTAAGTAGGTATACTGGAGTTATTTTGAAATCGGAGAACAAAATGAAAAGTTTGCTATTTACTCTTGCTCATGTCGCTGTAGGGATCTTTGTCCTTTGGGCGATATGGCCAGCACTGCAAGGCAGTAATGATGGTTATATGACAAAAACAGAAGGTGTCGTTATTGCTGAGGTGGATTCTGCCCCAGCTATTCAGCCTGTTGTTGAGCCTGCTCCTAAAGAAGAGCTTGTGACAAAAACTGAGCCGGCACCTACACCAGAAGTAGTAGAGCCTGAATCAAAACCTGAAGCGATCGAACCCGTAACAGAGCCTTTAGCTACTACAGTTTCTGATCCAACAGCTAGCAGCTCTGAGGAAGGCGCGCTCTACAGTGTTGTTGATGGTAATAAGTTAGATGCTGACAGTTATGCCGGGTTCAAGCTGTTTCGTAACTGGTGTTCGCGTTGCCATGCCAAATATGGTTTAGGAAAAGATGATGGCGGCATTGGTGCCAATTTAATTGAAAGTCTAAAAGTTATTGATAAAGACACCTTTTTCAGCACGGTAGAAAACGGTAAGTCAGGCCAGATTGGCAGTATGCCAGCATGGAAAAGCAATGCTAAAGTTATGGCGGGTCGCGGTCAGCTATACGCATATTTGATGGCACGTTCTGATGGTAAGATTGGTAACGTCAAACCTAAAAAGCAGAAATAAATTTAAGCGAAACAAAAGATAAAGGCCTTGCGAGATTGAATTCTGGCAAGGCCTTTTTTATTCAAGAAGAGAGTAATGACAGAAAAAACCTATATCAAAGGAAAAGACAGTGATCTAGAGACTAGTATTGCAACGATGGAAGGAAAATTGAAATCATTTGGTTTTGATATCGAGCAGGCTTCTTGGCTGAACCCTGTTAGTAATGTGTATTCTGTTCATATCCGCGATAAAAGCTGCCCTCTCATGTTTACAAACGGCAAAGGCAGTACCGAGAAGTCTTGTCTTGCAAGCGCCTTGGGCGAATATTTTGAGCGGCTGAGTTGTAATTATTTTTTTGCTGACTTTTATCTTGGCGAGCAGCACAGTCAACATGAATTTGTGCATTATCCAGATGAGCGCTGGTTTAATGGTTCAGGCGATACAATGCCAGATGGATTGATGGATCAATCCTTATGGGACTACTTTGATCCTGAAAAGGAGTTAAGTCCGGATAAATTATTTGATATAAACTCAGGAATCGGTGAACGAGGTATTTGTGCTGCACCCTATCAACGCCTGCGTGATGGAAAAACACTTTATATACCAATTAATATTATTGCTAATATTTTTGTAAGCAATGGAATGTCGGCAGGTAATACGCGTAACGAGGCACGGGTTCAATCGCTTTCAGAAATTTTTGAACGCTATGTTAAAAATAAAATTATAGCCGAAGGCTTATGTTTGCCAGAAGTGCCAAAAGACGTATTAGCTCGTTATCCTGATATTCAAAAGTCAATCCAAGAGTTGGAAGATCACGGTTATATTCTTAAGGTTGCTGATGCCTCGTTGGGCGGACAGTATCCAGTAATGAGCGTGACATTAATTAATCCTAAAGACGGTTCTGTATTTGCATCTTTTGGAGCACACCCAAGTTTTGAGGTGGCATTAGAGCGCACGGTGACAGAGTTGCTTCAGGGTCGGAATTTAGACCAATTAGATGTGTTTCACCCTCCAATATTTGATCAAGATGAAGTGGCTTCTCCTCAAAATTTAGAGATGCACTTTATTGATTCCAGTGGCTTTATTTCTAATGATTTTTTCCGAAGCACTACGGATTATGCATTTTATGACTGGGATCATGATGCAGAAACCAAAGATGAGTTTAATTATTTAAGCGCTAAAATTGATGATATGGGTTTCGATATTTATATTGCTGATTATGAGCACTTAGATGTCTATGCCTGCCGAATTTTAGTGCCGGGCATGTCTGATATTTATCCTGTGGATGAACTGGTCTGGGAAAATAATAATGAAGGCGCCTTGTTCCGCGAAGACTTTTTAACGTTAAAACAAGGTGATAACGAGCGTTGGCAAGCTATTTTAGAACGACTGGATGATGGCGCATATAATGACCAAGCTTTGGCGGCCGCTTTTATTGGTTTGGCCCCTGATCCTAATACACTATGGTCAACGGTCAGATTAGGTGAGATTAAAGCAATGTTGTATCTCGCCTTGCAGGATGAGCAAGCGATTGAATGGCTTGATTGGTGTTTGGCGCTGGAGCAAGGTTCTGATGAAAGGGTTCGATATTACCGCTGTTTAAAAGCATTGTTAGAAATAAAATGGCATCCGCAACGGCAATATGAAGACTACCAACAAGGTTTAGAATATTTGTATGGAGCTCGGAATGTCACCGATGGCCTAGCGATTGTGGAAGGCGATAAGATTTTTCATGATTTACATTGCCCGGGATTAGGTTTAGAAGGTTTTGAGCGACACATAAAGTTGCTTGAAGGATATCAAAAATTACAAAATGCAAAGCAAAATAACTGGAAATAATCAGCTCTTTTAGTGTGGTTATTTCAAGATCCATTATTATTATGAAAATAACGCTAACACCTTTGCAAAATATGCTGTATTCTTGCCGCTTCTTTGAGTTTCCGGTTTAGCAATAAGCTTGCTCAAAGAGGTGTGGAGCGGTAGTTCAGCTGGTTAGAATGCTGGCCTGTCACGCCGGAGGTCGCGGGTTCGAATCCCGTCCGCTCCGCCAATTTTAACTCAATTTACTTTGCTAGTTTCCCCCAGTCAATATCAGAACCTGTATCAGGTTCAAGCTCTTTGATTAATGAGGCTAAATGAACAACGCGCGCATCATCAGGATGCATTTGTCTGGCTTTGGCAAAATAACGTTTAGCACGATCAAGATAGCCAATATCCCAACCAATATTTTGCATAAAGAGCATTATCGATTGTGCCGCCATTAAGTTAATGGTGAAATTTTTCGGCAGATGTTTCGCTAAAGCTTGGAAGTGACGAATAGCAACCTCAGCTTCACCCTCTTCAAAGGCTTTTGTTGCCATTTCATAAATAACTTTCAGCGAGGGATGCGATGCTATTTCATCTAAGCCCGCCTTATCTATTTGACGCTCTCGGCTAAAGAATGATGATAGATTGTTGAGTGAAGCTATGACACCACCAGAGCTGTCAGGTAGCGGAGGGGGAGATGCTAGCGTTGCTTTTTTGCCTGTCTTATTACGCATAATAAATGCGTATAAAGGCGGAACGATTAACAAGGTTAAAATGGTGGCAAAACCTAAACCCCAAACGATTGCCGTGGCTAACGGCCCCCACATCAGTGATTTTCCACCCAAGCCCGAAGCTAAAGAAAATAGGCCGGCCATCGTGGTGACGGTAGTGATTAAAATTGGCATTACACGGCGTTGTGATGCCTTGACAATGGCGTGAGCCAGCGACATGCCTTTGGCAAGGTTTCGGTTGGCCGTAGAGACCAAAACAATTGCATCATTAGCGACAATTCCGGCAAGTGCAATTACCCCATATAGTGTATATAAGCTTAGAGGATTATTGCTTACAATTAGACCGATAATAACGCCAGTAAAGGCCATAGGAACGGTTGCAAGGATAAGTAAAGGCTGGGTATAACTCTTGAATTGTGTGCCAAGGATCATATAAATTAAACCTATACCGAACAAAAACAGTACGGCCATGCCATTTAGGCTTTCCTTTATATCATCCATTTCACCTGAAAAATCTAATGTGACATCAGGATATTTATCAGCAATTTCTTGCCATTTATCGGCAATTTGGTCGTTTGCAGAAATACTGTTATTAAGTTCAGAATCAAGATTGGCTTCTAGTGTGATGGTGCGTCTAAAGTTTCTATGATGTATGGTGCCTTCTGCATAGGCTGACGAATAAGTGACGAGCTGCTCTAAAGCAATTTCGCTACCGTCCGCTAGGCCTACAGGGTGACTTAAAAATGATTTTATATCTTGTAACGGATGAGGTTCTGCCCGCACGCGGACGTTCCATTTTTCACCTTCAAACCGCATATTGGCAACAATGGAGCCATCAACATAAAGGCGTAAAATTTCTGCAATATCAGCAGGGTTAAGTTGAGCCCGAGTAATGGCATCAGGATCGAGCTTAAGCGTGAGCTGTGCACCTGAGCTGGCATCATCGCTGTGAACATCTTGGATGCCGGGAATTGTTGCCATGATATCTTCTAATGCCGCCGTAGCAAGGCGTAATTGGTCTATTTTATCACCGCGCACTTTGACACTGATGGGGCTCTCACTTGGCGGCCCAGTGTTGCGACGCAAGAAGGATAGATCTGTTGGTCCGGGCACATCTTGAATGGCAAGTCGAACCTGTTCAATTAATTCATCAACAGACATTAAACCTGCGGTTCTAGCAGGTAGGCTAAACATGATTTGTCCCATGCTATCGCCGAATAGAGGTTCCGTTTCGGTGAGCAAGACTCCTGCCGTTGTTGTGATAGAGCGAAGCTCTTTGGCATCAACTGAATGACGAATCTTCAGGTCAAGATTTTTCAGTGTTTCATCAGTACTACTCAGGGAGCTACCGGCGGGCATATAGACATTAAGGTAAAACAAGCGAATAGGATCGTTAGCAAAAAAGTCAACTCGAACCACATTAGTTGTTACGGCAAACACGGCTAATAAGCTTAATAAGCCCCCAATAGAGATACTTGTTTTAGGAAATCGCATCACAGGAACGAGTACATTTACATAGCGGTGACGAATCCAGTTTGTTACACGGTTACGCATGCGTTGTATAAAGGTGATTTTTGCAGGATCCGTATTTGAGAAAATAATATGTGAAGGAAGCAACCAAAAGGCCTCAATCAAGCTTACCACTAGGGCAACAGAAACGACAATGGGCACTACTCGCATAAATTGTCCCAAAATACCGGGCAATAGAATAAGCGGTAAAAATGCGGCAATGGTAGTAAGCGATGACACCATAACCGGAACCCACATTTCATTGACGGTGCTCATTGCGGCTTCTGTGCTCGACATGCCTTTTCTGAGATTGACGTACATAGACTCAACCACCACCACAGCATCATCAACCAACATTCCTAAAACAATGACGACACCCAGCAAGACCATAATGTTTAAAGTCTCGCCCATGGCAGATAAAATCCAAAATGATCCCATCAGTGAAAAGATCAGTCCCATACCTGTAAAGAGAGCAATTTTCCAACCCAAAAACAACCCTGTTACCAGCATAACCAGAAGAAGCCCAATGACGGCATTTGTTTCCATCATGCCGATAGCGGTACGTGTTGCTACTGTTTGATCGTCAACAATATCAAGCTGGATCCCTTGACCATTTAAAGTGTAATTACGTTCATAGACATAGGCTTGCAGGTTTTCCAGCAACGCAAGACTGTTGGCATTGCCTCGCTTAAATACAGAGATCATCGAGGCTGGGCGCCCGTCATACGAAACTAGCTGTTCGGGCTTTTCTTGGCCGCGAATAATGGTTGCAACACTTCGAAGAGGAAGCTCTCCTTCGACTGTTAAAATGGGTAGTTCAGCAAGATAGCTAGGGTCATTGCTTGTGCCGCTGAGTCTCACCCGCCACTGCTGTTCACCGAGTTGAATGCTACCTGCGGTAAGATCTCTAAAGTAGGCATTTACAGTGCTAGACAAAACAGTAGGTGATACACCTAAGCCAATTAAACTTTCGGGACTGAAATGTACCTGTAATTCAGGATCTTCTGTACCCCACGTGTCAGCACGATCAACACCTTTTATGCGCGCAATATCTTTTGCAATATTGCGAGATGTTTTGCGCAACAGCTCATCATTTTCGATGCCCGAAACAGTGATAACGGCGGTTGGGTAGGTGTTTGAGCTAGACAGCTCAGTAACGAGTGGCTGTTTTGCATCAGGAGGAAGATTGTCAACGGCAGATTGAATGCCTCGGCGCATTTCTTCGACACGCTGACGAAATAAACTCGGCTCCATATCAGCAAAGCGCACAGTAATAAATGAAAATGAAACACGGCTACTACTTGATACCCTGTTTACATCAGGTATTTTTTCAATCTCATCTTCGATAGGGTTGGTAATTTGATTTTCAACATCTTCAGCTGTTGCACCCGGCCAAGAAGTACTAATAACGACCCAGTTAAAATTCACATCGGGATCTTGTTCGCGGGGCATCGAGGTGTAGCTAATCCAGCCTGCGATAACAACAAGCAAGAAAGTAAGGTTAACTAGAACCGTATTAGTGAGAAGTTTGCGATACATACTTTATAGCCAAATGAAATCAACATCATTCCGGTGGGCTTTAAGCCAGAATCCGGGTACAAGCAAGACCACCGCTAACCATTTACGGGAGTGACGGTAGGGTGAAAACCTGAAAATAGTCATTTTATGTATCACGGCCTTCTACCTACGGGTTAACTATTTTTATAGCTTGGCCATCAACAAGGCCATAACGCCCTGTTGTTATAACCTCAGTGTTTTCAGGCAAATCAATGGGCGCAGGCAATCCATTGCCCATCGTATCGAGCACATGAAAATAAGCAGAACCATTTTTATTAATAAAAATGCCTAGCTGTTTATTTCGTTCAACCAAATAATCAGCAGGAATATGAACCTGATCGCTTTCCCATCTCAAACGACCCGCAGAGCCTGTAGCTGCGACATCGTTGCTAAAATTAAGGCGAGCTTCATAACTACGAATTCGACTATCGACTAAAGGCACAACAGTGCGGTTAGTGACGGAATAGGTTTTACCTGATGTAATAAAAGAAATGGTGCCGGCTATTTTTAGACTATCTACGTCTTGCTGTTGAATTTTAGCGCTCACTTCTAAGTTGTTAAGATCTAGTAAGCGAACCAAAACAGAACCGGGACGGATATAATCGCCGACACTCGCTTCGCGAGCGACCACAACGGCATCAAAGGGGGCGGTGACAATGCATTTGGTGATGCGACGTTTTGCTTCTTTTAAATCTGCTGAAAGCACACCAATTTCAGAAGCAAGTGCACCTGCTTCTGAGCTGCGCATATTGAGCTGATCAGAAGAAATTGCTCGGCTGTTCCGAAGTCTTTCGGCATCACTAAGCCGTTGTTTTGCGTACTTGCTACGTGCATAGCCAGAATTAAGCGCCGAACTGGCACGTTGTTTGGCTATTTCATACGCTTCGCAATCAATTTTAGCAAGTACATCATCTTTTTTTACTTCGTCACCGGTTTGAACCAAGAGCTCAAGAATTTCACCTGAGATTTCGGCACTAATCATACTGTTGTTGAGGCTGACAACGGTTGCCGGTGCTTCACGGGAAGGGAAAAACAGAATTTGATCTAATGTTGTACTCGAGACTGGCGTAGCCAGCTCAGCTGGTGTTTCGTCATCATTTGCAACAACAACATTTAAAAATACTATAGCTGTAAACAGGAATAACCATCGTCCTTGAGTCATTATATATTTTCCATAGTTCATAGGTGTAATCACTGGTTCAGGTTTAAATAATTATTTATTAGCGATGAAGAGTTAAACAGATTGTAGCGTAAATAGACAATCTAAAAACAAGAGATAGCACACATTCTTTCAAATCAAGGCGTTATATGCTTGCCTTTCAAAAGTTTAGCGGCTATAGTTTTTCACTAATCAACGATAGATGTAAGTGGTTACACCACACATGCGATATATTTATGGAGAATAACAACATGTTTAAACGCACCATTATTAGTCTGGCTTGTTGTCAGATACTTTCAGCGCCAGCAATTGTTTTTGCTGAAGATTCCGACACCACAGGAGCCGACTCACTAAGTTTAGGTGAAATGGTTGTAACAACACGTAAGCGCGAAGAAACATTACAAGAAGTCCCCATTGCAATCACCGCCTTTTCATCACAGCTTATTGAAGATGCTGACCTGCAAAGCATTGAAGATATTGCAATGATGACTCCAGGGTTTACTTTTACCCAACTGTTTGGCAATGTAGGTAATCCTGTTATTCGCGGAATGAGCACCACAATTGGTGAACCTAATGTAGGCTTTTTTATTGATGGCGTTTATCAAGAATCACGTGGTGCAATGGATGCCATGTTTGGTGATGAACTTGAGCGTATTGAGGTGGCAAAAGGCCCGCAATCAGCATTGTATGGACGCAACACCTTTTCCGGCGCGATTAATTATGTCACTAAAAAACCGGGTAATGACGGTGAAGGAATCTTGGAGGCGACACTGGGCAATAAGGGCCGCAAAGATGTCCGCGTATCATATAGTGGTGCAATAACAGAAGATACCTTGTTTTACCGGGTGGGAGCCATGCACTCAGGATTCGATGGTTTTTATACCAATAATAAGACCGGTGGGGATTTGGACGACAAGCAAAGCAATATTTATTCTATGAGTTTGCTGGCTATACCAACTGATGATTTGGAAATGACGTTCAGGATTAATGTTGAAAATACCAATGATGGTGATGATGCGGTACAGTTTCTTGATAATAATGCATTTGGGCCTTTACCGATTACACACCCATTGCTTTTAGGTCTGGCTGGGCTTGGCCACCCATTACAGCAACAGATTTTTACTGGTGATGCGGCGTTGATTAATGATTTTGCTGTAACATCTGGTCATACTGAGCGCGATAATGTTAATTCCTCATTTAGACTGGATTGGGATCTTGATACGGTGACGCTTACTTCTATTACTGGTTACAACAATTTGAAGCTGGATGAGGCTAGAGATACCGATTATAGTGCTGCTGATGTGCAATACAGCACCACAAAAACCGATCAGGATGAGTTTAGTCAGGAGTTTCGCTTAACCTCAATCGATCAACCCATTCGCTGGATGGCGGGACTGTATTTTTATGATATGGATAAAAAACAGAAAATCAATCATATTGGTGGCACCTTGCCAGAACCTTTTGCTACAATTGCGCTAGGAGGCTTTCCTTTTCCAGCCTTAAGCAGCAGTTCCATTTCTGATGAAAATACACGTAACTGGGCAGGCTTTGGTTCGCTTGGCTTTGATTTAACGGATCAATTGGCACTGACCTTGTCAGGTCGTTACTCCTATGAGCGTAAACAGGCCAAAGTGATTGCAGGTGCAAACAGTTTTAATGAAAGTCGTTCGTTTAATAATTTCACCCCTAAAATTGCTCTAGATTATCAAATCAGTGATGATGCTATGGTTTATGCTAGCGTGGCGAAAGCAGTTAAAGCTGGCGGGTTTAATACGCCTATCTCCGCAGCGGGTACAGAAGCGCCGAAACCGAGCGAGCGAGCTTATGACGAAGAAAGAAGCATGAATTATGAAATCGGTGTAAAAAGTGCTTGGCTGGATAATCGGGTTACTACCAATCTGGCTGTTTTTTATATCAAGTGGAAAGATCAAATTGTTCGTGCCTTGGGCGGGGCTACAGGCAGGGCAATACTTAATCAAAATGCAGGTGAATCGTCATCACGAGGCTTTGAGTTTGAAGTTGCAGCTAAACCGGCCAAAAACTGGGATCTATCAGCGGGGCTGGCGTATACCGATGCACGCTATGATAAATATACCTTTCCTGCATTGGCCTTGTTTGGTTTAAATCCAAAATTAGATGGTAATGATATGCAGTTTGTTTCCAAATGGACAGCAAATGCTTCTACTCAATATGTGCAACCTTCAGTGCTTGATAATTTTGATTGGAAAACACGATTAGACATAATGTATCAATCGGAACAGGCAGTTCATGCTGTTGATAAAATAGGTGTTTTACCCGATAGAACAATTGTAAATTTACGTTCAGGCTTGGAGAGTGACACCTATAAAGTCACTTTCTGGGTAAACAATTTATTTGATAATGATGAAAGCATTGGTGGTGTTCCTGTACCTAACCCTGCCAACCCTGCAGTGGGTTTTCAGGGTTTAATTCAAGCACCAATAGAGCGCACATATGGGATAACAGCTAGCGTTAAGTTTTAATTAACACTGTAAATTTTAAAACGAAGCCATTTACACTATTCTGTGTAAATGGCTTTGCTTTTATACCCATGTTGCTTAACTAAATTAAGTAAAGCGCGTCTAAATAGAGCCATGTTGTTGGTGCCATCTTCTCTAAATGCCATGTCTAAGATCCAGTGTTGACTGTTCTCTATTGACCAGTGATTGCGGATCACTTCTGCCAATCTCGTGATGTCATCCGTTGAAGAGGCCATATAAATAGGCTGTTTCTTGTGCTGTTTTTCCTTTTGTTTCACGACAACGTGTGACTTCGATAACAGCATGACTATCAGTCCATTAACCATTCTGTAATAGGCAATAGGCTATAATGGCGTTGTGTTAAACGACCATGATCCCGCCCTGTATGAGCAACACTGATAATAGTTTTTATGATTTTTTCGGCTGACGGCATGAGCTTTGAATATTTTTTGGTCTTAAAGCAAAGATGACTAAAAAGGAAGGTTTCGGCTAAAAAGCATGTTGGAACAAGCGGGGTGTTAAATGGAAGATTCCAAATTTAAGGTAAACACGTCATCCTCGAGATCTTTTATCGGGGAGCTAGTTCGTTTTCAATGTGGATTCCGGCTTAAAAGCCACCGAAATGAAGTAACCGAAGGGTAAATGACTAGATAGAGCTTAGCTCCGTTCGTCCTGAGCTTGTCGAAGGATGAGGGATGGTTCGACTGGCTCACCACGAACGGAAAGCAAGATTGTCATTCACCATGGATGGATAAATTAACAAAGAGAACATTATGGATTTAGATGAATTTTATAATCGTGCATTTAGCCGCAACCGTGGCTTAATAAGCGAAGAAGAGCAACAAAAGCTCAAACACACACGAGTGGCTATTCCGGGTATGGGCGGCATGGGTGGAACGCATGCTGCTACATTGGCTAGAACGGGAATTGGCAAATTTACCGTGGCAGACTTTGATGAGTTTGATGTGCACAATATCAATCGCCAATTTGGAGCAATGGCAAGCACAGTTGGCAAGTTAAAAGCTTCAGTAATGGCTGAGAAAGTTAAAGACATTAATCCCGGTGCGGATGTTCGCGTATTTGATGTGGCGATTGGTGCAGAAAATGTGGATGAATTTTTAGCTGATGTTGATATGGTGATTGATGCCTTAGATGTGTTTGCAATGGATGCGCGTAGGTTAATATATCGTCGCGCAAAAGAGCTGGGTATCCCCGTTTTATTCACTGCGCCAATAGGGTTTAGTGCAGCCGCCTTTTTCTTTGCACCTGATGGAATGGATTGCGATACTTTTTTTGGTTTTAATGATGGTATGTCAAATAATGAACTGGTATTGCATTTTTTGGCGGGTATTGGCGGAGTAGGGCCACATTTGAAATATATGGATGTCACAAAAATAGACCCAACAACAGGCGGCGCGCCTTCAGTGGGTATGGCTTGTAATATTGGAGCAGGCATGGTGGCGACAGAGGTTATTAATTGGGTGTTGAAGCGTCGTCCGGTTAAAGCTATTCCACATTTTCAACAATTTGATCCCTATGCCCGCCATTATAAAAATCATTATCGTTGGTTGGGTGCACGCAATCCGATTCAGCGGTTACGAATGAAGGTGTTACGCAAGATGGTACCGGCATTAAGTGATTAGCCTGGCAGTCTTTATACGTCATCCTCGAGATCTTTTATCGGGGATCTAGTTTGTTGGCAATGTAGATTCCGGCTAAAACATGCCGAAACGAAGTAACCGAAGGATCAATGACGGATGAATAAAATTAGTAGAAGGTAACTATGGATTTAGATGGTTTTTACAATCGTGCATTTAGCCGTAACCGTGGCTTAATTAGTGAAGAAGAGCAGCAAATATTAAAAAATACCCGTATAGCAATACCAGGTATGGGCGGTATGGGCGGTGTACATGCTGCGGCTTTAGCACGAACAGGTATAGGAAAATTCACTATTGCTGATTTTGATGATTTTGATGTGCATAATATCAACCGTCAACATGGTGCAATGTCCAGCACAGTAGGCAAGGACAAAGCCTTGGTAATGGAAGAGATGATCAAAGATATTAGTCCACAAGCTGATATTAAGGTTATCAATAAAGCCATAGGCCATGATAATATCGATGAGTTTTTAGCTGATGTCGATGTAATGATCGATGCGCTCGAGGTCTTTGCAATGGATGCTCGGAGGCTTATTTTTAAACGTGCTCGTGAGCTTGGAATTCCAGTTGTTTCAATTGGCCCCATTGGTTTTAGTACCGTGTTATTTGTTTTTTCACCAACCGGCATGGATTACGATACTTTTTTTGGCCTTGAAAACGGTATGAGTCAGAATGAATTGATCTTGCGGTTTATGGTAGGTATAGCAGGACAAGGACCTCATCTAAAGTATATGGATGTAAAGGGCATAAATCCTGGCACAGGTGCAGCCCCTTCTCTTGGCTTGGCTTGTCAGATTGGCTCGGGTATCGCCGCAACAGAGGTGATGAGCTTGGTGCTTAATAAACGCAAGCCTAAATTTGTTCCTTGGTTTGCTCAATATGATACTTATTCTCAAACATACAAACAACGCTATCGCTGGTGGGGGGCTAAAAACCCACTACAAAGATTACGGATGAAGATGTTAAAGCTAATGATCCCTGCATTGGCTAATTAAGGACTAAAGGCTGAAAGATGTTACAAAAATTATTATTAACTTGGTTTTTATCAAAATTAAAATTACCGCGCGATGTGCATCGATATGCTTTTGCCAAATTCTCATCTCGTGTATTGTTAAAAACAGCAGACACGACACTGACTTATGGCGAATTAGAAGATAGATCATATCGACTTGTGGCAGCGTGGCTGGCACTGGGTTTGGAAAAAGGTGATATCGTTTTTGCACAGGTACAGGCAGAGAAAGAATTATTTGAAATCCGTACAGCAGCACTTGAGTTAGGTATTATTTTAACTACGTTTCACAAGGCACACCCTGTTGAATTTATTATTTATGCTGCTGGTGAAGCCCCTCCTAAATTATTTATTGTTGACCCTTCTTATGGTGTTGGCAGTGCGGAAGCGGTGCATACAGCAATTACCGATCTTCCCATTTGGAAAACAGGTGCCGGCAACAACTACGAACAAGAGCTTGCAAGGCATCAGCCAGTTCTTGCAAAGACGGAAATTACCCCTGAAGATTCGATGGCTTTAGGGTTTACATCAGGTACAACAGGCGTGCCAAAAGGTTTAATATCGAGCCATGGCTCTGCTATAACTAGTTTAAAAATGATGATAAAAAATCTTGAACAGGCTCCTGATCGCTCTGTAATCAATATTAATTTAACAGCCATACCTTTAGTTGGAGCCGGATCAGGCTTGGTAATGCCTACGATATTAAGTGGAGGCACATTAGTTTTGATGGACGAATATAGTCCTGAACATCTTGTTGCTACAGTAAAAAAGTTTTCAGCAACGCGTCTATTTTTAACGCCAAGCCATCTAATTGATCTGCTAGATATGCCGGAGTCAGTAGATAAAGATTTAGTAACAGTAAATCATATTATTTATGGTACAGCCCCTATGCCTGCTGCTAAATTGGAAGAAGCAATCAAACGTTTTGGCCCCATATTTCAACAAGGTTATGGTCAAGCGGAAGTGTTACCACCGGTCAGTATGCTCAGTAGTGGCGGCCATATGACCGATGGAAAAATTGCGAGCCGCGCAATTTTGAGCTCATGTGGTAAGGTTGTAGAGGGTGTTGTAGTGAGAATTGTTGATGAAGAAGGCAATGCTATGCCTGTGGGTGAAATGGGTGCTGTGCAGGTTGATACACCGACACGATTCAAAACATATCTTAACCCCGCACAAAATGAAGGCGTTATTTTAGACGATGGTTTTTTTGTCACGGGTGATCACGGTTATCTAGATGAAGAAAATTATCTACACATTCTTGATCGCCAAGCTGATTTAATTGCAAGTGATGGCGGTATGATTTATCCACGTCTTGTTGAAGAAGAAACGCATGACCATCCTGCGGTTAAAGAGTGTTGTTTAGTCGCTGTGGATAAGCAGCCTGTTTTATGTGTTTCGCTGCGGCTAGATTTTATTAATAACTCAAAACAGTTAATTAATGATGAGATTTTAGAATTATTAAGCTCACGAATTCAACAATGGCAAATGCCGACAAGGATCGAGTTTGTTGATGCAATGCCACGCAGTTTATTAGGTAAAGTATTACGACGTGAAGTGCGGGATAAATTAAACTCTGAACAGGCGGCATAAAAATGAGTCAAAGACTTCCCGTTAGTCGAAAGCTAGGCTATGGCTTAGGAGCAATTGCTTATTCTGTTCCAAATCAAGTAATGGCTAGTTTTTTCTTGTTTTATGTGACGGTGATATTGCATGTTTCACCTATGATTGCCGGTATCATAATAGCTATATCTGTTATTTGGGATGCAGTTACCGATCCTTGGCTGGGCCATATTTCTGACCGAACACAATCAGCCCGTTTTGGTCGGCGCCACTTGTATCTAATTATTGGCGGCTTAGGTACAGCATTAGGCATGGCCTTTTTATGGTCAATTTCTCCTGCTGCAAGTGAGGCTTATAAAATAACCATGTTGCTTGTGTTAGTTTTATTTACTAAAACAATGCTTACATTTTATGGTGCACCTTATTTTGCGATTGGCGGCACCATTAGTAATAATTATGATGAACGCTCAAGCATACAAAGTTATCGTGCGACTTTTCATATTATTGGAATAATTATCGCTGTTGCTGGTATGACGGTGATCTTTTTCAGATCTACCCCTGATTTCCCAAAAGGGCAGTTAAACCCAGAAGCCTACCCAGCGATGGGCTTAACTATTGCAGCGATAACTTTAGTTGTTGCGCTTATTTCTGTGTTTATTCTTCCTAAAGATAGGCAGCAAGTAACGAAAGAAGAAAAGTCACAAAAAATAAAAGTGTGGCGGTTAGCGTTTAATAGTTTGAAAAATACGAATTTCCGAGCGATTATTTTAATGATATTTTTGCTTGAGATAGCATTTCAAGTATCGATAAGTATTGGCTTTCATGTAAGCACTTACACCTATAATTTAAACGGCCCACAAATTGCCGCAATTGGTATTACCGTGTTGGTGTTTTCTATATTATCGCAGCCTTTATGGGTTAATTTAAGTAGGCGGCTTGAGAAAAAAAGAGCTCTGATAGTGGGTATGTTTTTTGGTATTGGAGGTTTTGCAGGCTTGCCGTTAGCCTTCGTTTTTTTAGAGTGGTTTCCGCTAAATCATCCACAAACAGTTTATATCATGATGGGGTTTAGTGTGATTTCTGGTATCGGTAATGGTGCGTTTATGTCATTACCTTTTTCGATGGTAGCTGATGTGGCCGATGAGGGAGAAATAAAAACCAGTCAACGGCAAGAAGGGCTTTATTTTGGAATGTATAACTTTGCTTATAAAGCAGGCATTGCAATTAGTATTTTGATTGGTGGTATTCTGCTTGATGTTATTGGTTTTGATTCAGCGCTAACAGAACAAACGGCAACAACGGCTTATAACTTAGCAATGGTGCCGGCGTGGTTGCTGATAGGGCTGTCCCCTGTTATTTATTGGGTGGCGTCTAAGTATGAGCTTGATAGAAAAACACATAACGAAATCTTGGATACGCTAGATGAGCGTAATTTAAACTAAGTCCTGAATGACCAGAACTCGGGATAATAATGGCACCCAGCACATCTATTTCTTATACGTTTTCTGGCTTATTACAAACGCAGAAAGCCAGTTAAATCTATCGTTGTAATCGTGGCTTGTCCGACAGCATCCAACTTGTCTTGTTCGGTGTTATAACCCCAGTTGGCAAAGAATAATTGCACTTTATTTAATTGTGAATCATCAATAACATTAATTAATGTTGGCAAGCGATCTTCAACAAATAAAATAGTTTGCAGTTGGTGTTTTACGAGCAAACCTTTGAGAATTTGGGGTTTACTCATTTTACGGTCAAGGCCAAAAATGCGATCAGCGGGAAAAGCAATATTATTGGCTTTCAAGATCTGGCTAACAAAACGTTCCTGTTTTGTGGTGATGATGTAACATTGCTCCGGGTTAATCTGTCGGAGCTTGTCGGCGACACCTTCAAAGAGAGGGTTCATCTCAATCCACTCTTCTAGATTATCGGTAATCCAGTGATCGCGGGTTGCACCAAATTGCTGCTTGAGTGTTACGGTAGAAAGCCCTTCTCGCTGTATTATTTCTGCTATTTGAGAGGCAAAATCAGCAAGTAATTTTGAAGGTGACATTCCCTCGTGCAGTAAGCGTATTATTAAAATAGCTTCATAACCTGTCTCCATAACAGGGCGAACCTGACGGAAAAGATCGATCATTTTTTGCGGGGGAAGAGAGGGCATTTCAGGCCAAATTTGGTGGGCTACCTTCCAGCCAGTGATGCCGGTTTCTACGGCGCTATCGCAAATAACGCCATCAAAGTCTAAGGCGTAGAGATTAGTATTCGTTTGAGTCACTATGATTGTTGGTATACAAGCTTGCCGTTAAACAAGGTATGGCTAACTTGATGGTTAAATAACCAGCCGGCAAAGGGGCTGTTTTTACCCGCACTCACAAACTGTTGGGGATGGCATTCATTATGAGCTGCAGGGTTAATAATACAAATATCTGCCGCGCCGCCGATCTTTAGTTGCCCAGCATCAATATTGAGTATTTGAGCGGGATTGCTTGTAAGATTGGCAATCGCCTGTTTAAGAGATATTTCACCATCATCAACTAGCTTCATAGTGAGTGGCAGGAGTGTTTCTAAACCGGAGATACCGGGTCTTGTTTGAGCAAATGGACCTTGTTTTGCATCGTTATCTAACGGTTGATGATTGGAGCAGATAGCGCCAATAATACCATCACGTAAGCCTTGTTGAAGCTGGTCACGATCACGAGTGCTACGAAGCGGTGGCATGACATGGCTAAGGCTATCGTAATTGCCAATATCATGCTCACTTAAGTGTAAATGATGGGCGCTTACGTCGGCTGTTACATTGAGTCCGCGTTGTTGTGCATCCTGAATTATCTCGATGGCTTTAGCGGTAGATAAATTGTGGAAATGAGCGCGAACGCCTGTTTGCTCAATAAGCAATAAATCTCTTGAAACAGCAATGGTTTCTGCGGCTTCAGGGATGCCGCCCAGTCCAAGACGAGCACTGACCATGCCTTCATGTATGCAGCCTTGGGCTTGTAGCCATGGGTCGGCGGCATTGATGAATAAAGTGAAATCTAAAGTGGCGGCATATTCCATGGCTCGCCGAAGCACTAAACTGTTTTTTATGGGCGAAAGTCCATTGCTGATGCCGATACAGCCTGCTTCTTTTAGCGCCATCATTTCACTGAGTAACTCACCTTCTAGTTTTTGGGTGAGTGCACCAATGGTGTAGACCATGGTTCTGCCCGCTTTTTTTGCTCGATCTTCAATAAGCTCAACGACAGCCGGTGAATCAATAATCGGAGCCGTGTTAGGGGGAACGCAGAGCGAAGTGATGCCGCCTTTTGCAGCTGCGCGAGTTTCGCTATCAATGGTGGCTGTGTGTTCTTGACCGGGTTCTCTTAATCGCGCGCAGAGATCAACTAAGCCGGGGCAGACGATTAAGCCGCTAGCATCAATAATTTCATCGGCATAAAAGTCATCGTTATGTTCTCCGATGGCAACAATTTTTTCATCCTCGATAAAAACATCAAGATGTGAGTCAAGATTGCTAAGAGGGTCAATAACGCGACCATTTGTTATATGCAGCTTCATGATGCGTGCTCTTCTGCCTGTGAGCCAAGGCACATCGACATAACGGCCATGCGAATGGCTATCCCATGAGTGACCTGTTCAAGAATGACGGATTGGGGGCCATCGGCCACCGTTGATGCAATTTCAACGCCGCGATTAATCGGGCCAGGGTGCATCACAATGGCATCAGCTTTGGCAAGTTTGAGTTTGTCTTCTGTTAAGCCAAAACATTGAAAGTATTCGCGAGAGCTAGGTAATAAAGCACCTTCCATACGCTCATTTTGCAGGCGAAGGGTGATGATAACATCGACATCGCGCAAGCCTTCGTCGATATCATGATAAACATGGACGCCTAAAGTTTGGCAGTCAGACGGTAGTAGTGTTTTGGGGCCAATCACTCTTATTTCACCTACACCTAATGTTGATAGGGCTTGTATTTGGGAGCGTGCTACCCGCGAATGTAAAATATCACCAATAATGGCAACACGGAGATCTGGGAATTCACCTTTATGGCGACGAATGGTGAACATGTCCAGCATCGCCTGAGTTGGGTGGGCGTGACAGCCGTCGCCAGCATTAATGACGCTAACGTGTGGCGCAACATGCTGCGCTATAAATTCTGCTGCGCCACTTTGATTGTGGCGAACAACAAACATATCAGTATGCATGGCTTCAAGATTGTGAAGTGTATCTAGCAGGCTTTCGCCTTTTGACGTGGCCGAGGTGCTGATATTAAGATTCATTACATCTGCAGACAAGCGTTTAGCAGCCAATTCAAAAGTGGTTCGGGTGCGGGTGCTGTTTTCAAAAAACAGGTTCATAATCGTTTTGCCGCGCAGCAAGGGAACTTTGTTGACTTGTCGACTGCTAATGCTGGAGAACTGCTCAGCACGATCCATGATTTCGGTAAGCAGTGGACGTTTAAGCCCTTCAATAGTTAGGAAATGACGTAGTTGACCGCTATCGGTAAGCTGGTTATTGGTCATTAGATCGTAATTCTAGTTGCAAGCCCGAGTCTCCATTACTCAATTTTATATGTTGGTCATCAGTCAAATTGATGGATTGACCTATTATATCAGCTCGGATGGGTAGTTCGCGACCTGAGCGTTCAATAAGCACAGCATAACTGACACTTGCGGGGCGTCCATAGTCAAAAATTTCATTGAGTGCGGCGCGGGCAGTGCGACCACTGTGAAGCACATCATCGACTAAAAGTAAGTGTCGGTCATCAATGCTGAAGGGTAGGTCGGAGGGGGCGACTTGTGGATGCATTCCGATGCGGGTGAAATCATCGCGGTAATAAGCGATATTTAATGTGCCCAATGCGCCATCAAAAAAATCTTCTCCCAACAGTTCGGCGAGCGCCTTGGCAACCCATACGCCACCAGTGTGAATTCCAATCAGCAAGATATTTTTATCGCCTAATTGATGGCGTATATCATTGGCCATGGAGGTTAATAATGTGTCGATACTTGAGATTGAAGTTGTCATTTCGGATGCTCATTTAACCATGATTGAAGAATTAATTGTGCTGAGATGCGATCAACATCATCTCGGTTTTTTGATTGTAGTTTGCTACGAATACCTAATTGTTCAAGTGCCTCAAACGTACTTAATCGTTCATCTTGCCATTCTACCGCGATTTGAAAGCGGCCATTTAAACGGTTGCCAAATTTGCGGGCCGCTGCTGTCATTTCTTGTTCCGTCCCGTCCATATTAAGGGGAAGCCCGACGATAAGCAATTCGGGTTGCCATTCCGTTAATAGCGCTTTAATATCATCCCAGTTGGGAATGCCATCTCGTGCTTTAATGACGGTAAGGGGGCTTGCCGTTTGTGTAAGTTCTTGGCCAACAGCGACACCGATATTTTTTAAGCCATAATCAAAGCCCAGCAACGTCCGAGTCATGCGTGACCTACGGTATCTGAAATTAGATTAATATCAATACCCAATAATTCGGCAGCAGCATGCCAGCATTTATCGCTAGGTGTGTTAAATAAAACATCATTATCGGCAGCGGTCGTTAGCCAACTATTATCAACAATTTCTTGTTCAAGTTGGCCTGCCTCCCAACCTGAATAGCCTAAGGCAATCAAGCTGTGCGCAGGTGAGCGCTCTGTGCCAAGAATTTTAAGAAGATCGGTTGATGCGCAAAGGTAAACATCTCCTGCGATTTGGCTACTTATTTCGATATTTCTGGGAGAGTCATGAAGAATAACACCTTGGTTTTGTTGCATGGGTCCGCCGAGCAAAATGGGCGTTGAAGCAGTACTTGGAGCGGCATTTTCGATATTAACTTGTGTTAACAATTCATCCAACATGATGTCAGCAGGCTGATTGATAACAAGCCCCATCGCCCCATTATCATCGTGCTCACATAAATAGATAACGGAATGATGAAAATAGGAACCATTTAATGCTGGTGTGGCAATTAAAAAATGACCCTTTAAAGATGTTGGCATTTAACGATGTTTCCTTGTTAAAAGAAGCTAAGTCCGACCTGGAATAAGCGCTCAACCTCAGGAATGTAGCGTTTATTTATTACAAACAAAATAACATGATCTTCAGCTTGAATGATGGTGTCGTGATGAGTAATAATCACCTCTTCACCGCGAACAAGAGCACCAATGGTTGTGCCGGGAGGCAGGTCAATTTCGTCAATTCGCCTATCGACAACAAGAGATGATTTTTTGTCGCCATGCGCGACAGCTTCTAGCGCCTCGGCTGCTCCTCGGCGCAAAGAATGAACGGCTACAATATCACCACGACGTATGTGTGCCAGCAAACTGCCGATAGTTGCTTGTTGGGGCGATAAGGCAATATCTATATTGCTGCTTTCAATTAGATCAACATAAGCGGCACGGTTGATGAGAGATAATACTTTTCTTGCACCCATACGTTTGGCTAGCATTGCCGATAAAATATTGGCCTCATCATCATTAGTCAGTGCACAGAACAAATCGATATTATCAATATCTTCTTCTTGGAGAAGCTCTTCATTTGCAACGTCGCCATGAAGAGTGATAGTGTTCACCAGCTCTTCAGACAAAAATCGAGCTCGTTCTTCGTTTGACTCAATGAGTTTAACTTGATATTTATCATCTAACGCTTTGGCAACGCGCATGCCGATTTGTCCGCCTCCGGCAAGCATAATACGTTTGTAGGGTTTATCTAGCCGGCGTAATTCAGCCATTACCGACAATATATCTTTGCTGGCAGCGATAAAAAAAACTTCGTCATCAGCTTCAATAATAGTGTCAGCTTTAGGAATTATTGGGCTGCCGTTTCGGAAAATAGCGGCCACTCGAGCTTGTGTTTTAGGAATGTGTTGCCGTAGCTCTGATAGTGGATTGCCAACTAGCGGGCCACCATGAAATGCTCTAACAGCAACTAATTGCACCTTACCACCTGCAAAATCCAACACTTGCAAGGCATTAGGGTGCTGAACTAAACGTTCAATATAATCTGTTACCAATTGCTCCGGGCTAATGAGCATGTCGATGGCAAGCGCATCATCACTAAAAAGCTCAGGCTTTAAAAGGTATTCATTGCTACGAATTCGTGCGATTTTTGTTGGCGTGTGATAAAGCGTGTGGCAAATTTGGCAGGCAACTATATTGGTCTCATCATTATTGGTTACCGCAAGAATCAGATCTGCATCTTCAGCCCCTGCTCGGGCCAATACATCTGGATGAGATGCGTGTCCTTGAACGGTACGGATATCATAATGATCTTGTAGCTCTTGAAGCAGATCGTTATTTTCATCAACAACGGTAATATCATCATCTTCACGAGCAAGTGTTGCCGCAACGGATGAGCCTACCTGCCCCGCCCCTAGAATAAGAATTTGCATGGTTCGTTATTTCCTCTGCTTGCTAGACTTGCTTTGCATCAATATCTAAAGTCCGTAACTTGCGGTAGAGATGGGTACGCTCCATTCCCGCAAGTTTTGCTGCTTTACCTACATTGCCATCAGTTTGTTTTAATTTATGAAGCAGGTAAATACGTTCAAATTGTTCTCGAGATTCGCGCAATGGCAAATCATAATCAATCATGTTTTCGATGGTTTCAGAGTTTGAGGCTGCCTCTGTTTTCAAGGCTTCTTCAACGGCTTCAACATCAATTTCTTCAGCATCGCTTAACACTAATAATCGCTGGATCACATTCTTTAATTCTAATACATTTCCCTGCCAAGGGTAATTGCGAAGTCGATTTTGGGCCGCGACAGTAAAGTGGCGATAAGGAAGCTTTCCTTGTGATGTTTGTTCATCAACAAAATAGTGTACTAAATCAGGCACATCTTCAATATGATCTCTGAGCGCGGGGATAGAGAGTGTGATGCTATTAATTTGATAGAGTAGACCTTCAAGAAATGCACCTTGATTGATAGCCTTTTCGAGCGAATGTTGGCTAGCACAGATCAATTGGCAGTTTGCTAGTTTTTGATTATCAATCATATGTGACAATAGCGCTTGCGCATTGGCTGACAAGAGATCTATATCATTAATAAAAAGACAATTATTTTCTGCGAGAGCCGAGAGTTTGCCACTATCCGTTGGAAAGCTTTCTGGTGTAAGCTCGATCAAGTTGCTGGCAGAGTAAGAGCCTAACTGATGCAAATAGCGAGCAAAACAGTGCTTGCCGACCCCGCCTTCGCCTTGCAACAAAATAGGCATATCATGCTTAGCAACACGCTGAGATTGTTCTCGCAACAGTGCCATTTGTGTGCTTTTCCCTACGGGTTCGACAAGGTGTTGCTGTTCAATAACCGATTGTTTTTCATGTTTTTCTAATGCTGATTCAATGCTGCGTAATAGCTTGGCTATAGATACCGGTTTTTCAATAAAGTCTGCAGCGCCTAAGCGAGTGGCCTCAATAGCTGTTTCAATTGTGCCGTGCCCCGACATCATAATAATAGTGGTGCCGGCATTAAGTTGTTTAAATTCTTTTAACAGACTAATACCATCAATATCCGGCATCCAAATATCTAATAAAATAAGATCAGGCTTATGAGCTGAAAAAGCAGTGCGAGCCTCCGCTCCATTAGCTGCGGAAGTTGCTTTGTAGCCTTCATCATTGAGAATATCTTTAATGAGATCGCAAATGTCGGGCTCATCATCAACAACTAAAACGGAGAGTGATTTATCGTTCATACTGAGGGTGTACCTTTTATCTCTAGTTCTAACGGCAAGTGCATTACAATGCGGGCTCCACCAGTGGCGTCATTTTCTGCCCACACATGACCATGATGCTCTTCAATTATTTTTTTAACAATAGCTAAACCTAAGCCCGTCCCTTTCTGCTTGTTAGTCGCATAGGGTTCAAAAATTGAATTAATCTTTTCATCAGGAATTCCAGGGCCATGATCATGAATAATGATTTCTAAAAGAGAGCGTCCATCCTGCATGACGGTGCGGTAACTTAGAACGATATCAACCTGCAGGTTTGCGTCTTCGCTGGCTTCAATAGCATTTTTAAGTAGGTTATGTAGCACTTGCCTAAAACGGTTCGCATCAAGGTTTAATGCTATATCTTGAGCACCATTAAGCAAGGTAAATTGATGTTGGGGATTGCTTTGATAAAGTGTAAGCACATCACGAATCAATTCGCCAATATCCTGTAAGCTTAAGGTGAGCCCAGGGTTACGCGCGTAATCAGAAAAATCGTTCACCATGCCCTTCATTGCTTCAACCTGTTGAACAATGGTGCTTGTTAGTTTGGTGAGCGTGTCAGACTGTTCTGCCGGTAATAGTGGTAAGTATTTATGTTGTAAGCGCTCGGCAGATAACTGAATGGGGGTCAATGGATTTTTAATTTCATGGGCGAGTCGCTTTGCAACCTCCCCCCATGCGGCATTACGCTGTGCTTGTAATAGTGCCGTAACATCATCAAACACAATGACATAACCCGTATTATCTGGCAATGGCGTGCCGTTACACATTAAGGTTTGCATACCTTTTTGTTGTTGTATTTCAATTTGTTGTTGCCAGCTTTCTTTTAAGGTGAAGTGCTGCTCTATCACTAAGATGAGCGGACTTAATTTAGTGTGGTGGACGCTTAACTTGCTCACCATTCCTTCAATGTGTTGTTGCAAATCAACGCCTAGAATCCGGCTGCTGGCGATATTTGCTGTGCGCAAATAATGACGGCTATCAATAGTGATAACACCGCTTGATAAGCTGCCAAGAACGGTGGCAAGGTGATTTGTTTGTTGTTCTAATTTATGGTGGCTGTTTTGATTGGCGTTTCGGGCATGTGTGAGGCGCTGTGTCATTTGGTTAAATGAGCGTACTAAAAACCCCACCTCATCATGACCTTGAGCCGTTAATTGCATATTATAATTACCTGCAGCGACAGCTTGGGTACCGGCGGAAAGCGCCTGCAAAGGCTCCACAATACGACGTGAAATCCAAATGGCAAACCAAATTGAGGCAAGCGTGGTGAGCAATACGATTAAGCTAAGCGTTAGGGTAAAAATGGTGATTAATGGCTTACGTAAATAATTAAGTTCCTTATAGTCGGCATAAGCCTCATGAACCGATTTTCCTAATGCGCTCAGACGCTTATTAACAGGAAAAACAACCTGTAGGAATCGCTCTTGTTGATTAGGCCGTTTCTTTGGCAAAAGCACGGCCGCGCGCAGCAGAAAGCCATTATTTTCACTAGGGTCAAGACTAATGTAATCTTCTTTTTGTTGGACTTGTTTAAAGATGGCTTCACTGGGCCGGTCAGGGAGGATGATGGAGTCATTTTCGATGCTTGAGATAACCAGCTGACCATCTAGGCTCCAAATGCTGACCTCCATGGCGCCACTTAGTTTTGTTAGCTCATGTACATTATGGTTAAGATCTTTTTCTGGTAGATCACTTAATACGCCAGACATCATGCGGGTTTGCCTAAGCATTGTCCGCATTCGTATACCAAGAGACGATCGACTTAGTTCTAAGGCATCATCTAATGCTTGTTCAATTTCAACGTCAAACCAGCTATTAATGCCGCGATGTAAAAAGTGAATAGAAAAGCTATACACGATGGTGGTTGAGATGATGATTAATAAAGCAAAAAGGCTAACCAACCGTACTGTTAGCCGAGAGCCTTCAACTTGATTCTTATAATCACGATAAAGTTTATAGATACTGCGCCCTAGTAGCGCTAACAGTAGCAGGGTAATGATAATTGCCAAACCAAAGATAACGAGGAACAAATCGTTAAGTCGCGAACTGTCTTGGGTAGCAATGCTGAGAAAATAAGCTAAAGCGACCAATAATACAGCCAAATATAGATAAGGTGCAGCACCGGAGCTGAGCCGTTTTATTATAGTTAATCCCATTGTGCAGTGACCCATGGGCTAGCGAGCTGCCATTTTTTAGAAAGAAGTGCGCCCGGGCGCATGGGCGTGGGTAGGGCGTAAAGATCCAATTCACTGCGAATTTGTAGTGATAAGGTCTTTGTTTCTGTCAGATGTTCGGGGGGGAGGCTGAGGTAAACGCTTCCCAGAGCCTGTAATGCATCATTCAGAGAGGGATAGGTGTTTTGATTTTTTGTGTCTAAGTCACGAACTATATATTGTTGCGAGAGCGCATGATAACGAATTTCATAGCGAACCTCAGTGAGCCACGGGGTTTGCTCCCAAATCCAATATTTGCCAAGTAGCGGTGTTTGTCGAGTAAGTTTTATTTGTTGAGAGAATACGATAGGGACACTATTTGCGATTGCTTCTTCAACTCGGGCAGTAAGTGGGTAATTGATGCGCGCGTTAAGCACATAACCATTACCAATTTTAGTTACACGTGCATAGTCTACGTTAAAGGTTTCAGCATGGAGGGGCATGCTGATAATAAGCAATAAAAGCAGTTTAGCGATGCTGGATGCAGGCATAATAAAAACCATCTAAGTTATCGTCACCAGGCAAGCGTTGATAGCCAAATTCTCGTCGAGTTGCTGGTGCTTTAGGGGGCTCACATTCTTGTGCTTCAGGGTGCTGCGTTAAAAAATGAGCGATTTGTTGTTCATTTTCTTCTTTTAATGCCGAGCAGGTAGTGTAGACCAATAAGCCACCTTGCTTCAATAGTGGCCATAAATTATCCAAAAGATGTTTTTGTTGTATGGCTAACGCGGCAATGTCATCGGGTCTTCGTAACAGTTTAATATCAGGGTTTCGACGAATAACACCTGTGCCGGAACAGGGCGCATCAATTAAAATTCTATCAAAGAGTTTGCCATCCCACCATGATGAGGTTTCCGCTGCATCAGCTGCGATAAGTTCGGCGCTAAGAGCTAAGCGATCCATGTTTTCTTTGATGCTGTTCAAGCGAGATGGCGCAATATCAAGCGCAACAAGCTGGTTGTCAGGGAAATGCTCAAGAATGTGCCCAGTTTTACCGCCAGGTGCGGCGCACGCATCAAGGATCCGTAAATTGGGTTTTAGGTTTAAGATATTAGCAACAAGTTGAGCTGCACCGTCCTGAACAGACACTCTGCCGGTTGAAAACTCAGGTAATACATACACATCACAAGGTGACTCCAGCAGTATGCCGTCGGGACAGGGCTCTATGCCACAGGCATTAATCTTTGTTTCGGCAAGTAGGGAGAGGTAGTTATCACGAGAGCTTTGTTGTTGGTTCACTCGCAACATCATAGGGGGCTGCTGATTATTGGCTGTTAAAATCGCTTGCCATTGGTCGGGCCAATCATGTTTGTAGCGCCCTATTAACCAATTAGGGTGGGCGTAATGTGCTGCATCATCGGCTAGCAATGATGCATCTATCTCTTCTTGTTTGCGTTGGTAGTTGCGTAAACTGGCATTAATTAATCCCGTAGCCCACGGTTTACCGAGTGTTTTACATGCATTAACCGTTTCAGAAAGAGCGGCATGGGCAGGGGTTCGCATACTGCGTAACTGATATAAGCCACATAATAATAAAGCGGCAATATCACCATCTTTAGTTCGCAAAGGTTTGTTGAGTAGTTGCCGGCTAATTGCCTCTAGTTGTGAATGCCAGCGGATAACACCATAACAAAGTTGCTGACACAAGCTTCGCTCATTTTCAGGGAGGTCAGTTAGCGATTGAGCTAGAACGGCATTTAAGGCATGTTTTTTTTGAACAACCTCAGCAATAACGCGAGCGGCTACCGAGCGCGCGCTAGGTTTTTTTGTTTTAGCCATCAGCCCAGTTTTTCGCCGATTATTGGAGTGTTAGCATTTAAAAAATCAGCTACAGGCATCGCGCGCTTTCCAGGTATTTGCACATGTTGTAGGCGAATTATTCCTTCGCCAGTCGCCACATCAATACCTTCACGATCCACAGCAATTATTTCGCCTGCGCTGGCGTTACTGGTTGCGTCTAATGTTATTGCTTTCCATATTCGGAAGACCTTGTCCTGCCAAGTTGTTTGAGCAACGGGCCAAGGATTAAACGCATTGATTTGGCGATGAATTTGACTGGCGGGTTGCTGCCAATCAATATCTGCCTCTTGTTTCTTTAGCTTTGCAGCATAACAACTCAAACTATCATCTTGGATTTCTGCAGATTGTTGCAATTCAACAATATTGGCGAGCGTAGTTAAGAGTGTCTGAGCGCCAAGTTGCGCCAGGCGATCATGTAAGATTTGAGCTGTGTCATCAGCATGGATTGGACATTCTGCGCGCACTAAAACAGGGCCGGTATCTAAGCCTGCCTCCATTTGCATGATGCATACGCCTGTTTGATGATCGCCTGCAAGAATAGCGCGTTGAATGGGCGCCGCACCGCGCCAGCGAGGCAACAATGACGCGTGAATATTGATGCAGCCAAGCTTCGGCGTATCGAGTACGCTTTGCGGCAATAATAAACCGTAGGCAACAACGATCATTAGATCGGCATCATAGTCTTCGAGTATTTGTTTTGCTTCGGCTTCTTTAAAATTTAACGGTTGTTCAACAGCAATATTATTGTCTAGTGCAAGTTGCTTAACAGGGCTAGCCGTTAATTTTCGGCCTCTACCGGAGGGGCGATCAGGCTGGGTATAAACCGCACAAATAGTATGCTCTGTAGCTAATAGAGCTTTGAGTGTTTCAGCGGCAAATTCAGGTGTGCCAGCAAAGATAATTCGCATAATTAGGCTATGTATTTTGTTTAGCTTGTTTTTCTAAACGCTTTTTGATTCGCTGGCGTTTTAAATTGCTAATGTAGTCAACAAATAGCTTGCCATCTAGATGGTCGATCTCATGTTGAATACAGGTTGCCAATAAATCATCAGCATCTAATTCAAATGCTTCACCGTGTTGATTGAGCGCTTTTACGCGTACGGTATCAGCACGTGTGACCAGTTCATAAGCTTCGGGCACAGACAAACAGCCTTCTTCATGTTCGCGCTCGCCTTCTTTGTTCATTATCTCAGGGTTAATAAAAATAAGCGGTGCGGATTTGTCTTCAGAAATATCAATGACAACAACACGCTGTTGCACGTTCACTTGAATTGCGGCTAAACCCACACCAGGAGCGGCATACATTGTTTCGAGCATATCCTGTGTGAGCTGGCGAGTTTGTTCTGTCACGGTTGCAACGGGCAGTGCTTTTTTGCGTAAACGAGGATCAGGAAAATGAAGGATATCAAGTAAAGCCATGAAATTAAGGTTATCTCAAAATAGTTAATTAACACTATTGTAATACGCTTAGCAGGCTTTGTATAACCTACTGTGCATAGCTATGGTTGCGCTGGTAGACATTTATTTGTAGAAATATGCATTATTTATTGTGAATCGGTCAATGAATAGGAATTGGCTAAGATGTTGTGCGGGAAACAGTAATGTTTTATGATTCGAAGATGAGGTAGAGCTATTTGTCTAGGGCGTTTTCAGTTGTTTTACATTGGCTGTTACAACTTAAAGTGATAGGTTATGAGTAAGCGATGACACCATAATATAAATGAGTTTTACGTGACTTGCTGCTGGTTTTTATCTAAAAAGTTGCGATAAGGCTTGATTAGCGTTTACGCTTGTACGAGACTACACTCATATTCATGCCTGTTTGCTCGATTGAATTTTAAGGTGATTTTAAATTTGTCCATGAGGATATTTTAATGATTCGACGTATCTATATTAGTTTTTTCTTTATTCTGCTTAGCTTTTCGGTTGTTGCCGCGGAGGTAGAGCTGAATGAAAACCATCCTCAAGAATATATGGTTGTGAAAGGTGACACCTTATGGGATATATCAGGAAAATTTCTTAAATATCCTTGGCATTGGCCTGAAATATGGAGTGTTAACCCACAGATTGAAAATCCTCATTTAATTTATCCAGGCGATCTTCTTTGGTTGGCAGACTGTGATGGTAAGCCTTGTATCAAGCTGACGCGGGGATCAAGAAACGGCAAGTTATCACCCGAAATGCGTGAGATAGAATTCGACGAAGCAATCACAACAATTCCGCTATCTGCCATTGGCCCTTTCCTTTCGCGACCACGTGTTGTCGGAGCTGAAGTATTAGATTCTGCACCTTATATTGTTGCAGGCTCAGAAGAGCGTTTAATTTCAGGTGCGGGCGATCAAGTTTATGCACGTGGCGTAGATGCGCAGAACCGCAAGCATTATAATGTTTTCCGTGAAGGTCCTGTATATCAAGATCCAGAGACATCAGAGGTTTTGGGTTTTGAAGCTATTTATCTTGCAGATGCTTGGATTAAGAAAATGGGTGATCCGGCCTCGGTAGATTTACGCACCACTTCGCGAGAAGTGATGATTGGTGATCGTCTATTAGAAATAGATGATAAAAACTTCGATTTAAACTTTATTCCTCGTCAGCCAACGTATGAAGTTGACGGCGTTATTCTTTCAGTTTTTGATGGTGTTTCACAAGTAGGTCAGTATCAGGTAGTTGTATTAAACCGAGGTGCGAGAGAGCATCTTGAGGTGGGCCATGTCGTTTCTATTTGGCAAAGAGGCGATACAGTGAGGGATATTGTACTTTCAGGCGTAGAGGAAGAAGACTTTTTTAATCTCAAAAACAGAAATCATAAAAATGAAGTAGTAACGCTTCCAGATGAAAAAGCTGGCATAGCGATGATATTTAAGACGTATGAAAAAGTCAGTTATGCCATTGTGATGAAAGCAACGAAAGCAATCCACATTGGCGATAAAATAAGTGATGTAGAGTAATTTTCCCTAAAGGATTAGGTGGTTTCATCTGAAAAGGTTTGTTGATAAGCAGCGGTCATTAGCATGTTGGTTGGGCTTGCATCACACACCAGGCGTAGGCCCCGCGACCTATGCTCGGCTATTGGCACAATATAGTGATCCAGAAGCGGTGTTTGTATCTCCAAATTTGGCAGAAAACATTTCAGATCGCAGCCGGGCGGCACTGGCCAAGCCGGATTGGGATCGCGTAGAAAAAGAATTAACGTGGTTTGATGACGAGCCTAATCGGCATATTATTACATTACACGATCCGCGTTATCCTGCATTACTCAAACAAATAGCTGATCCCCCTAGTTTATTATTTGTTCAAGGTGATGTTTCACTGCTATCTCAATGGCAAATTGCGGTGGTGGGCAGTCGCAACCCCTCTGCCTCAGGGCGAGATACAGCCTATGAATTTGCACGCTATATTGCGCAAGGCGAGGTTGCCATCACCAGTGGTTTAGCAATGGGAATTGATGCCGCAGCGCATAAGGGGGCTTTAACTGCAGGTAAAACAGTTGCCGTTATAGGTACAGGCTTAGATAGTGTTTATCCGGCAAAAAACCGAACATTAGCAGACGAGATTGTATTAAATGGTGCCGTGGTTTCTGAATTTGCATTAGGGACGCTGCCTCGTGCTGAAAACTTTCCTAGGCGCAACCGTATTATCAGTGGTCTCTCACTAGGAACGCTGGTGGTAGAAGCCGCAATTCGAAGTGGATCTCTTATAACGGCACGTATGGCATTGGAACAAGGGCGAGAAGTTTTTGCAATTCCCGGTTCAATTCATAATCCACTTGCCCGCGGCTGTCACCGGTTAATTCGTGAAGGTGCCAAATTAGTTGAAACAGCTCAAGATATATTAGAAGAGTTAGGCGCTTTAGCTGGCGCGCAACGTTTAGCCGAAGTAGAACAAACTGAGACTGAGGCAGCGCCAATGGATGACGATGCAGATTATCAGCTTTTGTTTGAGCACCTAGGATATGACCCTACAGAGATAGATGTGATAATACAAAAAAGTGGATTGACGGCAGAGGCCGTTTCCTCCATGCTATTATTGTTAGAATTACAGGGTCAGGTCGAATCTTTGCCTGGTGGACGCTATGTTCGCATTAGCTCGTGAGGAAATAAATGAAAGAAAATGTATTCGATGTCTTATTATATCTGTTCGAAAATTACATTGATAATGATGAAGCAGATAAACCGGATCAAGGTACCTTAGAAACAGAATTAGAGCGCGTGGGGTTTCCAGAAAGTGAGATCCTGAAAGCGTTTGAATGGCTAGAAAGTATGACGGTGGTAGGACAAGAGTCTGAAGCCGTTACAACAGAAGAGCCTGAACTAATAATGCGTCATTATACTGCGCAGGAGCAAGAACGGTTAACCGTTGAATGCCGCGGATACATGCTATTTTTGGAACAGATAGGGGTATTAGATGCTGGTACTCGTGAAATAGTGATTGAGCGATTATTAGCGCTAAATGCAGATGAAATCGATTTGGATCAAATGAAATGGGTTGTGTTGATGGTGTTATTTTTTCAACCCGATCGTGATGTCGCTTATGCATGGATGGAAGACTTAGTATTTGAAGATATGGAAGCAGTTATTCACTAAAAGCGGCCGCTATTAAATGTAAGTAAATTTTGCTTCGCCAGCTAGACTTGGTAAGGAATATATGGAAAATAAATTAGTCATTGTAGAATCTCCTGCAAAGTCAAAAACAATTAAAAAGTATCTTGGAAAAGGCACGGAAGTGCTGGCCTCCTATGGTCATGTTCGCGATTTACTGCCTAAAGAAGGAGCGGTTGATCCTAGTAATGATTTTGCAATGAAATATCAAGTGATTGATCGCAATAGCAAACATGTTGATGCGATTGCAAAAGCAATGAAAAAAGCAGATGTTTTATATCTCGCAACGGATCCGGATCGCGAAGGAGAGGCGATTTCGTGGCACCTTTTTGAATTATTAAAAAAGCGGGGTGTACTTAAAAATAAAAAGGTACATCGTGTTGTCTTTCATGAAATCACCAAACAAGCGGTGAATGATGCCGTGGCGAACCCACGTGAATTATCGATGGATATGGTCAATGCGCAGCAGGCTCGTCGTGCTTTAGATTATCTTGTAGGTTTCACGTTATCACCGTTACTTTGGAAAAAAGTACGTCGTGGACTATCAGCCGGACGAGTGCAAAGCCCTGCCTTGAGAATGATCGTCGAGCGTGAGCTTGAAATTGAAGCCTTTATTCCACAAGAATATTGGACGATTGAGGCTGATGCGGCGATAAAAAAAGCAAGCTTCGAGGCTAAGCTAACACACTTTAAGGGCGACAAGCTTTCTCAGTTTACGGTTAATAATGAAAAGCAATCTTCAGAAGTTGTGGAAGCTTTAAATAAAGCGGCAGAAGGTAAATTGCTTGTTACTAAGGTTGATAAAAAGCAACGCAAGAGAAATCCTGCTGCACCTTTTACAACGTCAACATTACAACAAGAAGCCTCACGTAAATTAGGCTTTGGCGCACAACGCACGATGAGTGTTGCTCAACAGTTATATGAAGGTACAGATACGGGCGAAGGTGCGGTAGGTTTGATTACTTATATGCGTACTGACTCCGTGACTTTGGCCGCTGAAGCAGTTGATGAACTTCGAGCTTATATTGCTGAAAAATATGGTGACAAATCCGTACCATCTAAACCACAGGTGTATAAAACTAAATCAAAGAATGCCCAAGAAGCGCATGAAGCCGTGCGAACGACTTCAATTTTACGCACGCCTGACTCATTAAAAGCCTATTTATCTGCTGATCAATTAAAGCTTTATACCCTTATTTGGCAACGTACTATTGCCAGCCAAATGATCCACGCGACCATGAATACGGTTGCTGTTGATTTGGGTTGCGGCGCAGGCAACACCTTCCGAGCGAATGGCTCAACAGTGGTGAACCCCGGGTTTATGAGCGTTTACCTTGAAGGCAAAGATGATGCTGCAAAATCAGATAAAGACGAACGCTTATTACCTCCAATGGAAGTGGGTGATATCGTTGATTTGAAAGCTATTCGCCCAGAACAACATTTTACTGAACCACCTCCACGCTTTAGTGAAGCAAGCTTGGTTCGCGCATTAGAAGATCGTGATATCGGTCGCCCATCAACCTATGCCAGCATTATTTCTACGTTATTACAACGTGAATATGTTGAACTTGAGAAAAAGCGCTTTCACCCCACAGACGTTGGTCGCGTAGTCGGTAAATTTTTAGCCAAGCACTTTGCTAAATATGTTGATTATGATTTTACTGCCAAGCTTGAGGATGATCTTGATGACATTGCGCGCGGTGAAAAAGAATGGGTGCCATTGCTTCGTGATTTCTGGGGGCCATTTAAAGAGCAGGTCGAAACCAAAGATAAAGAAGTTCAACGTAGTGATGTGACACAAGAAGATATTGGCGAAGACTGTCCCAAATGTGGCAAGCCGTTATCAAGCCGACTTGGACGAAGCGGACGATTTATCGGTTGTACCGCTTATCCTGAATGCGATTACACGCGTAATATTGATGGCGAGGAGACGACAGCTAGCGAGCCTGAAGTTGTACCTGATCGGAAGTGTCCAAAATGTGAGTCTGATTTATGGGTGCGCACCGGTAAATATGGTAAATTTATTGGCTGTAGTAGCTATCCAAAATGTAAGCATATTGAATCAATCGAACAGCCAACCAATACGGGAGTAAGCTGTCCTCAGTGTGAAAAAGGCGAGATTTTAGTTCGTAAATCACGACGCGGAAAAATCTTCTATTCTTGTTCTGAATACCCTGACTGTGACTATGCATTATGGAATGAACCTGTCAAAGAAGAGTGCCCAGATTGCAAATGGCCTATTTTGACAATTAAAACCACAAAAAGCCGGGGTACAGAAAAAGTATGCCCGCAAAAAGAATGTGGTTTTTCTGAAAAGCTTGAATCATAGCAATAATTAAGGAGCTGTAAAATGCGTAAGTTCATTGCTTTTATTTCGTTTGTGTTTTTATCGTTCTCCGTGTCAGCTGTTGAATTGGGCGGAATTGAGATGCCGGATAGCCTACAAGTTGATGGTCAGGAACTATTGCTGAATGGCGCGGGTATCCGTAGTAAGTTTGTGTTCGATCTTTATGTGATTGGTTTATACCCAAAATACTTGAAGATGCAGGTTTCAGCAAGAGAAGAAGCCATTATATTCTAGGCATAAAACGCAGGAATTAGTCGTTCTAATTCTAAGTTTTATAACGACGAAGATAATGGTTTATCCTCTTGCCCTGCGGGAGCTTAGCACGAATGCCAGCACTGCGTTACAATGCTCGACAAGGACTAGTCATTGCCTTCACATTGCGCCTTGTTCTGACCTTCGTGCTAAGCTCTGAAATCTGCATCTTCAAGTAATTTGGGTATATATTTAGAAAAGAAACTTGGATTCAACTAATAAGTGCAATTCATTTTATCGGAAAAAAGCCAGCTGAGATACAGTATAGGTTTTTAATCCGACCAAAGATGAGAAACCTAATGCACTATACTCAACTGACTAGTGGACA
>Ga0256840_1000007_pt1 | contig 136479 bp, 129 predicted proteins | sample 355202metaG_FD_185969 | JGI IMG/M metagenome (GOLD analysis project Ga0256840, IMG submission 185969) | Hydrothermal vent microbial communities from Mid Atlantic Ridge, Atlantic Ocean - 355-202 | ecosystem: Environmental > Aquatic > Marine > Hydrothermal vents | place: Atlantic Ocean: Mid... | reverse complement strand
AATGCCTCACAGCGAAGATATGAAAGACACTTTTAGCAGTTAAAAGAAACTTCCCCCATTTTCTAGCTACAAAATGCTATTTTATGCTTATTGCGTGAGTTTATAAAAACCTATCTCGGATTTTGGGAGTTATATGATAATTGACAGGACTGAACCAAGAGTGATACTGATGTTAAAAATATTACGTAAAGGTTATCTATTATGGAGACAATGCAAGAAAAACTGGTTCAAATTGGCGAACTGGCAAAAACACTTGGAATCACCACCAGAACCATCCGTTATTACGAAGAAATTGGTCTGATGGGATCGAGTGAGCGGTTAGGTGGTGGAACCCGAACTTATAATCGTGATGATATCTTGCGCCTGAAATTTATCCTGAAGCTAAAAGAGCTGGGAATATCTCTTAAGGAGATGCAGGAACTGGCAAAAAACTTTGATATCAACCAACAATCATTTGGAACAATTACCCCCAAACTATTAGAAATTCTTGACGGACATATCAGCAAAGTTGATCATAAGATAGCCAACCTGGCTTCTTTACGCAAAGAAATTGTTGATTATCGCTCACGGATCTCTGATATTTTGCAGGGTCGTATACCGGAAGTTCGTTAACCATGCCACAATTTGAATATACCACTCCCATTGAAATTCGCTTTGTCGATCTCGATGCTTACGGTCATGTCAACAATGCCTTGTATTTTACTTATCTTGAAACCGCACGGATAAAATTGTTTCAGGAGCGCTTCGGTGGTTTTCTGGAGAGTGGCCTGATGTTTCTGGTCGTGCGGGCAGAATGTGATTTTCGGCAACCAATTGAGTTAAATAACCCACTACAAATCACTATTTATGTCGATCAGATAAAATTTACAAGTTTTGATTTCAGCTATCGGTTACACGATGGTGCGGGAAAGATTTTTGCGGAAGCAAAAACGGTGATGGTCTGCTATGACCCGAATATCAAAAAACCGGTGATTCTTCCCACCGAAATCAAAGCGGTCTTTAATAACAGCTAAAATATCCGGCACCCATTTTTCGGTTGTATTTGTGAATAAAGAGACACAGTCTTATCTCCCTTTCTTTTAAACTCACTCCAAACCAAGACAAGGATCACACTCATGGATGTTATTGATCTACGTAGCGACACGGTGACCCAACCCACTCCTGAAATGCGTAAGGCGATGGCAGATGCTGTTGTCGGCGATGATGTCTATGGCGAAGATCCAACCGTCAACCGCCTTGAAGCCGAAGCGGCTGAAATATTTGGAATGGAAGCAGGCCTATTTGTCACCAGCGGAACGCAGGGGAACCTGATTGCCCTGTTGACCCATGCACCACGAGGTAGTGAAGTGATCGTTGGTGATAAAGCCCATATCGTCCTCTATGAACAGGCAGGAATGTCGGCACTCGGTGGAATCATGCCTCATCCTCTCCCGGTTCAGGAAGATGGAACACTGCTGTTGGACGATATCAAGCATGCCATCCGTGGTGATAATGAGCATTTCCCCCGAACTAAACTTGTCACCATCGAAAACACCCAGGGTACGGTTGGTGCCGTACCACTCCGCCCGGAATATACTAGCCAGGTTGCCGAACTGGCACATCGTCATAATCTCAAACTACATATTGACGGTGCTCGCATTTTCAATGCGGCAACTGCCTATAATATTTCACCAGCTGAAGTTATTTGCGGGGCTGATAGCATGACCTTCTGTCTGTCCAAAGGATTGGGGGCACCAGTGGGATCAATCCTGGTTGGCAATAGAGAATTTATTAAAGAAGCGCATCGGGCGCGAAAAGTCCTCGGTGGCGGAATGCGACAGGCGGGGATTCTTGCGGCGGCTGGGTTGATCGCCATCCATAAAATGAGTCAACGCCTGCATGAGGATCATAAGAATGCCGCCTATCTTGCTGAAAAACTCGGAGATGTCCCTGGGATCAGGGTGATGAGCCAGAACACCAACTTTGTATTTTTCTGGTTGGAAGAGACGGTAAAGTTGAGCCCGTTAGAATTTACCGAAAGGATGAGCGAGCACAATATTCTACTCAGCCCCTATCCGGGATACGAACGTAAGTTTCGTGCTGTTCTGCACTATTGGATTACCCGCAAGCGGGTTGATGAGGTTGTCATAGCCATGAGAAGGGTACTTGGCTAGGAGGCTGCAAACGGGCCAAAATCTGATCTCAAACTTCTGGGCTTTCGCTTCGACCCTTATTCTCGGACACGCTCCTAACAAACTGAATCTGATTTTTTCACAATACCTACAGTCGTTACGATCTATTGCCAGCACAAGGAGGAAAGAAAATCAGACCAGGAACAATGCAATTGTTGACCATTTTTGTTATAGTTCGGGTTCCCTGATAAAAATGAGGCTCCGATGAAACTATTATTTCCATTTCAGACTTTTATTTGTTGCACTTTGCCGCTGACGGTTGGATTGTTGAATCCCGCCATATCCTCTGCGTCCTCTGCGGAAAACCCTAACCGACTGATCCATGAGCAGAGCCCTTATCTGTTGCAGCATGCCCATAACCCGGTGGACTGGTTCCCCTGGGGAGATGAGGCCTTTACTAAAGCACGAGAAGAGGGGAAATTAATTTTTCTCTCGATCGGTTATTCAACCTGCCACTGGTGCCATGTGATGGAAGCGGAAAGTTTCACTGATGAAGAGGTTGCGGCGCTGCTGAAACAGGACTATATCGCGATTAAAGTTGATCGAGAGGAACGACCCGATATTGATCAATTTTATATGCAGGTTGCAATGGAACTCAACGGCAGTGGGGGCTGGCCGTTAACAATTATTATGACCCCGGATAAAACCCCAATTTTTGCCGGTACCTATTTTGGCAAAGAACGGCGCTTTAATCGACCCGGGCTGATGGAACTTTTACCCCAAATTACCAACGTCTGGCAAAGAGATCCCGCTGAGCTGCTACGGAGTGGCAAAGCAGTTCTCAGTAGTTTACTGCAACGGCAAACGGGATCAGCACAATCAGCGACATTAACAACAGCCCAGCTGCTACAGGCTGAAATCATCCTGAGAGAGAGTTTTGACCCGCTCCAGGGTGGTTTTAGCGAAGCACCTAAATTCCCCCGCCCGCATGTTTTGAGTTTTCTGCTCCAGCGCTATTATCGGACAGCCGATCCTAAATTGTTACAGATGGTTGAAAAAACCCTCCAAGCAATGCGTGCCGGGGGGATCTATGATCAAATCGGCTTTGGTTTTCACCGCTATTCGACTGATGATGAGTGGCTGGTTCCCCACTTTGAAAAGATGCTTTATGACCAAGCCGGGCTGGCTCGGGTTTATCTGGAAGCCTTCCAGATAACCGGGAAAGGTGAATACAAAACGACAGCCCGGGAGATATTTTCCTATGTTTTACGTCAATTGCAAGATCCTGCTGGTGGTTTCTACACGGCAGAGGATGCCGATTCCGACGGGGTTGAAGGTCAATTCTATGTTTGGCAGACGCAGGAGTTAATCGATATTTTAGGCGTGGATCGCGGTAAACGTTTTGCACAGATTTTTAGTGCGTTGCCCACGGGAAACTTTTCCGATTATATTCCTGGTGAACCTGCCGGCACAAATATCCTCCATCGTAAAAAATCTTTAGCCGAGTGGGGTAGATCGTTGAATCTCCCGCTGCAAAAGCTGCAGACACAGTTGGAGGAGGACAGGTCTCACTTATTTGCGGCTCGAGAGCAACGGATCCATCCGTTTCGTGATGATAAAGTGATTACCGCCTGGAATGGGCAGATGATTTCAGCGTTAGCTCTTGGTGCCCGCACTTTGGATGATCCACAGCTATTGCAAGCGGCAGAAAAAGCTACTGCCTTTATTTTCCAACAGATGCAGACCAAAAAGGGGCAACTGTTGCGCCGCTGGCGCGGTGGGCAGGCGGCGATTCCTGCTTTTGCCAGTGACTACGCTTTTTTAGCTAGAGGAATGCTGGATCTTTACCAGAGCAGTTTAAACCCTGACTATCTGCAAAAGGGGCTGAATCTGGCGGAACAACTGGCGCTACACTTTACCGATCAGCAGGGACGGCTATTCGAAACAACTGCAGAGAGTGAACTGCCTATCCGCACCAATGAACTCTACGATGGAGCATTGCCATCGGCAGGTTCAGTGGCTATTGAGGTCTATGCTCGTCTCTTTCTGCTGACCGGAGATAAACCCTGGAGCCAACGCGCTGACGCATTGTTGAGTGCCTCAGCAGCACAAATTATCCGTTATCCGGCGGGCTATACACAGTTCCTTCTCGGTGCAAGTTTATTGCTTGAACCGACCCGTGAGCTGGTGATTGTTGGATCAAGGGACAGTTCGGATACTGCGGCTCTGTTGGCAGAAGTGCAACAGAAATTCATGCCGGACACCACCTTGCTACTGCGTCCAATAGACAACTCCACTGCCATTGATAGATTGGTTCCTTTCATTGATGGAATGATCAGCGTCAATGATCATGCTAGCGCGTATCTGTGCCAGAACTTTGCCTGCCAACGCCCACAAACTCAGCCGGAGGAGTTGAAAAAATTATTAAAGCGCACACACAATAGATAGAACCATGTCGCCATTGCGCAGGGGCAGAAAAATCTTTCTCTGTTACCCTTTTGCAAAAGTCGTCATCCTCGTGAAACCGGGGATCCAGTTTTTGACAAACCCAAGAAACCTCAGGATTCCTGCCTACGCAGCAGTGACAGTCACTGAATTTAAAGACTTTTACAAGAGGCTCTCTCTGACAAAGAGGTTTTTCCTGCCCCCCCCCCTAACACCACAATCTTCTGTAGAGACTCCTCTCTGTTCCATTCTGTTCTGGACGAAATTGCATTTAATCAGGCATATTGCATCCACTATGGCGGAGTGGTACAGGCCTGATCACCCCTGCGAGTGACATAACCACCAAAGATATGCCGATAGATTTGAAGTTTTCTGTCATTTGTAGCAAGAGGGTACATTTTGAAGAAGGTTGCTTTATGAAGATTTCTTTTAAAAATAATATTTCCGGAAATTGGTTTATTCTTTTTGCGGCAATGCTTTGGGGGACGACTGGAACAGCTCAAGGGTTGGCTCCCGCCGGGGCGACTCCATTGACCGTTGGCACAATTCGCCTGGCTATTGGTGGATTGGCTTTACTGCTCCTCGCCATCTTACGCAAACAATTTTTTAGCGGAAATAGCTGGCCATTATTTCAAACCTTTATTTCCGCATTCTTTGTTGCTTCTTACCAACTGTGTTTTTTTGCCGCAGTTGCAAAAACCGGGGTTGCCGTAGGCACCATGGTTGCAATTGGTAGTTCTCCGGTTGCCGCAGGGGTTCTGGGGTTTTTGATACGAAAAGAGAGTCTCGAAAGAAAGTGGTATATTGCAACTTTTCTGGCGGTTATTGGCTGTACCTTGCTTTCATTATCTGGAGGACAGCTCAATCTTGATTTAGTGGGTGTGATCTTAGCCCTTGGTGCCGGGGTTTCTTACGCAATATATACAGTCAGCATTAAAGGTCTTCTAGACAAGCACTCTCCTGATGCAGTTATGGCTATTGTTTTTACTTCTGCAGCACTGCTGCTGCTGCCGACGATTTTTTTCTCTGACTGGAGGTGGCTGATTCAACCACAAGGAATAGTCGTCGCCTTACATTTAGGGATAGTTACAGCAGCAATGTCTTATTGGCTTTTTGCCCGAGGGTTAAAAACGGTCAAAGTCGGCAATGTTGCAACATTTTCACTTGCAGAACCCCTTACTGCGACACTTTTGGGGGTTTTTATTTTAAATGAACATTTAGGGGCAACAGAATTGTTGGGAATTTTTCTTATTTTCATTGGCATTATGGTGCTTGCAGTTGTCCCTTCAAGACGATCCCTTGCCGTTGTAGATAAGAACGCCGGAGTTTGATTTTAACTGGCTGAACAATGGAAGCACCATTCATATGAATTTAAAGCTCGTTGCCCCCGGATTTGCCCAGCATTAGTTCAGTGAGTTCTGAGTGGTAGCCGCAGGATGGCAGAAAAAAAGGGTTCTCCGATGACAGAGAACCCTTTTGTGCTGATCTGAGTTGAAAACTACTGTGCTGATTTCAAATACTTGAAGTACTCGGAATCGGTGGAAATGATCAGTTTCCCTTTGCTATTGACCGTTTTTTTGTACGACTCCATGGTGCGCAAGAAAGTATAGAAATCCTTGTCCTGATTGTAGGCATCAGCATAAATAGCTGCAGCTTCCGCATCGGCAGCACCACGGGTTTCTAGCACCTTACGGTAGGCTTTTGAACTGATTTCTTTCAATTCACGCTGCATTTTACCCAGAATCTCCAGCTTTTCCCCTTCCCCTTCGGAACGGTACTGAGCCGCAACCTTCTTCCGCTCATTGATCATCCGTTCATAAACCCGAACCCGAACTTGTTCGACATAGTTGAGTCGTTTGAACTGTACGTCAATCAGCTCAATTCCATATTCAGGGGTACTGGTACTGGCCTCAGCAAGAATACCGGAAAGGATTTCATCACGACCAACCATATCTTCTGGAAGGATCTGGACGCCATCGACTTCAAAGCGCTCATCCTCCCGAGCCTTGTAATCGCCGCCACGCACCAATTCAACCAACAGATGCCCTGATACAGCATCGCGAACAACCGAATCAATAATATCATCAAGGCGGCTTTGTGCTCCCCGTTCGGTGGCAACAGTTTTCAGGAAGAGAAGTGGATCGGTAATCCTCCAGCGAGCTGTCGTATCGACCCATATAAATTTTTTATCTTTCGTCGGGATCTGATTTGGATCCCCATCCCATTTGAGGATACGCTTTTCAAAGCGAGTCACGTCCTGAATAAAAGGGATTTTAAAGTGGAGGCCAGGATATGAAACTGCACCAACTGGTTTACCAAATTGAGTCACGATAGCTTGCTCAGCTTCGTTGACAATATAGAAACCACCCTGAGCAATCAAAATAGCTATTATGACGACAATAATTAAAAATCCTTTTTTCATTTGACTGCTCCTTCCATGGTCTTACGTAAGGGGAGCAATGGTAACAAACCACCACTTTTCTCGTCCATAATATAGATTTCATCCAAGTTTGGCAGAACTTTCTCCATGGTTTCGATATGGATCCGTCTGCGAGTCACTATCGGGGCTTTTTGATATTCGGTCAGCAATGCGACAAAACGATTCGTTTCACCGCGGGCTTTATTAATTCGTTCAACAGCGTAACCTTGTGCTTCCTGTAGCGCACGTTTTGCTTCACCGCGAGCTTTGGGAACTTCGCGATTGTACTGCTCACGAGCCTGAAAGATCAGACTTTCTTTCTGCTGTTCTGCTTCGTTAACTTCGTTGAACGCGCCTTTGACTGCTTCTGGTGGGTTGACATCCTGAAACTTGACCGTCACGATCCGCACTCCGATATCGTACTGCATAAGAGTTGCTTGCAAGGATTGTTGGATCTGGTCGGCAAGAGCCGCTCGATCTGTGGTCAAAACCTGGGTAACATCCGCATTACCGATCGTTTTACGTACCATCGCTTCGGCAATATCGCGAATCGTACCAACAGGATCCTTGATTTTAAAAATATATTTAAATGGATCGGCAACCTGGAACTGAACAATCCATTCCAGGTCACTGACGTTCAGATCCCCGGTCAGGGTCAGGGATTCTTCCTCAAGGCCACGTTTATTATAAGTGGTTCTTACCCCGGGATTCACAGTTCGATAGCCAAATTCTTCTTTTAATACTCGTCCTGTCGGAACCAGGTAGACTTGCTCAACACCAAAAGGAATTTTAAAATGGAGGCCGGGTTTGGAAAATTTGGAGAATTTTCCAAAGCGTAAAACAACTCCGGTTTCTTCAGTATCCACTTTATACATACTGCTTGATCCACCAATCAGAGCCGCAATAATAGCGATAACGATCAGCAGTGGAAGGAACCCTTTCTTCGGATCGAACTTTAATTTATTTTTGACCTGATTAGCGATTTCAATGACCTTTTTTTCCAGATCTTCCCCGGTTGGGCCTTGTCCCCAATCTTGCATCAGTACCTCTTTCTATAGTTAATGGTTTTGGAGCTTTAACTTTATCTCAGCCTCTGCTAAGAACTTTCACTATAACAGACTTTCCCAGTAAACAGCTATCCTTTTCGGTCAGAATTAGCAAGGGCTTTAACGATTGTTCAGTTGGCAGATTCTGCCCTGACAGGATATACTCAGTTCCTGTCAATAATTCAATGTAAGGAGAAACCTATGAAAGTGATCGCTGATCTTTGTGTTGTTCCCTTAGGTGTGGGTGTGTCGGTTTCAAAATATGTGGCTCTCTGCCAGAAAATTCTGCAGGATGCCGGATTAAAAATCCGTTTGCATGCATATGGAACTAACATTGAGGGGGAATATGATCAGGTATTTGCAGCAATTCGCCGTTGTCATGAGGAGATCCACGCTGCCGGAGCACCACGCATCAGTACGACCATCAAACTGGGAAGCCGGGTTGACCGTGAACAGACAATGGTTGATAAACTGAAGAGCGTGGAAGAAAAACTATCCTGAAAAAATCAATCAAACCGAAAACGTCCCTGGGGTGATGTATAAAATTGATAGTTTGCTTTGCCGCTATTTTTCACCCGGTACATAGCAAGATCGGCATTTTTCACCATTTCCTGACTGGTTGTTGCATCCTCCGGGTAGATACTGATCCCGATACTTGCACTGATCTTTTGGCTGAAATCATCCTTTTTCAGTTCATGAGAGAGGGCACGACAGACACGTTCTGCCATCATTTCAATCATTTCAATTGATTCTATTTCTTCCAGCAGAACAAGAAATTCATCCCCACCCATACGGGCAACGGTATCACTCTCCCGGACACATTCTGTCAACCGCCTGGCAACATCAATCAGTAGCAGATCACCGCAATCATGCCCAAGGTTATCGTTAACTTCCTTTAAATGATCCAGATCAAGGAAGAACAGGGCGACCTGGCTCCGGCTCCGACGGGCTTTACTGAGAGCATGTTTTAGACGATCTTCAAACAGCAACCGGTTGGGCAGATTAGTAAGAGCGTCATGATGAGCCAGATGATGCAGCCGCTTCTCATTTTCACTGAGTAGTTCTTCTATCTGTAAACGTTCCGTAATATCGCGTGCAACTTCAATAATGGCATAGACTTCGCCGTTTTCATCAAAAAGCGGTGAAGCACAAAGTTCAAAAATCTGCTTCCCTTGTTCTGTTGTATGACGATGGATCACCATCACGGGCTGGCCGGTTTCTTTGACTTCCAAGAGAGGGCAGACATGATCATCGCCATTGCAGGGAACTTGTGACGCGTGAGAGAGTTGATAACAGGTCAAACTTCCCTCTTCACTTGACCCGTTAATCTGTTGCATCTGGGCACTCCGATTCATCTGAAGAATTTGGTAGTCCAGTCCGATAACCATCATTGGATCAGAAACACCGTCAATCACAGATTGGAGAAATTGATTGTGATCTTCAAGAGCCTGTTCGGCTTTTTTCCGCTTACTGATGTCGTGGATGATGGAACAGATCAGCATGCGTCCTTCTATTTGAATCGGGCTGCTGTGTACCTCAACCAGTTGTCTTTGTCCGTTTGACAGGCGATGAATAAATTCAAACTGTTGTTGCTCCTGATGTTCAATCAGAGCAATTTTTTCCCGAACTTCCTTCTCGCCAAGCTCATTGAGAACCCAGATTTTCATCCCTTGCAATTGTTCACGAGAATATTGATAGTATCTAGCTGCTGCCGGGTTTGCATCAACAATATTCGCCGTTTCGGGATCTATTAACAGCATAGCAGAGTAGGAATCTTCAAAAAATACCCGGTACTGCTGTTGTCGCTCACGGAGTTCCTGTTCAATTTTCCGCCGGATGATCAGTTCAGCTTCAAGTTGGAGGTTTTTTTCTTTGAGTAACAATGTTTTCAAAGAAACCTGGCGGCGAATCCAGAGGGTCGTCAAAACTGACAGAACAAGCAAAGCTCCCAAAACAGAGATAAGTGGAATTAACCAAACAGGGCTCTTGGAAGAGACTCCATCAGTCAACCACTTATTCAGCAGCTGATAATAAACAGAGCTCTGGTTTTCCTTCCAACTTTTTAACTGCTGATCAAATTGAGTCACCAGCAATGGATCGCTCAAAGCAGAGAAAGCGGGACGGACTTGAATTGGATTCAGTAGAATCGGGGTGGGTCGCAGGTTGAATATTTCCTGCTGTTTCAGTCCGAACAAACGACTGACCAAAGCGGCATCAACTTTTTTTTCTTGCAGCAGGGTAAATGCATTCAGATAGGTATCGACTTCAACAAAATTGATTCTAATGTTGAATTTTCTTGCCATGTTAACGATACCGTATTTGCCGATATAATGAATATCTTCTTTGAGAACAGCGAGAGACCGGTTTTCAAGCTGAAGAACCGATTCCAGTTTTGAACCTGGCTGTTGGTAAACTTGACCCCAGTTGGTCATAACCGTTTCCTGGGCAAAGCGGAATTTTTTAGCCCGTTCTTCCGTAAACGCAATCGCCGGGAGAATATCGATGCTACCAGCTTCAAGCTGTTTCAGACATTGTTGCCACTGGCAGGGAACGAATTCAAGAGACCATTCTTCTTGTTTGGCGATTTGAGTCAGGAGGTCAGGAAGCAAGCCAGTGGCTTGTCCATCGGCAGAGAGGAAGGTTAGAGGAGGATTATTGTCAAGACCAATTCGAACCTCAGCTGCTCCAGATTGCAATGGCAACAGAATTAAAAATCCGAGAATGGTGGCAAAAATCCAATGCAACTTAAAATCCCCCCAACAAGCTGAGTTACAAAATAACAAGTGTCAGAAGATACTATCTTCTCTTCTGTAAGGTCGATAATTCATTCTTCAACTTATGATAACTGACAAGACGCTCTGGATTCAAGTCACCCGCTTCAATTGCCTTGGTTAGCGCGCAACCAGGTTCGGTTTTATGTTGGCAATCTCTGAACTTGCAGTTTACCGCCAGGTTTTCAATATCAGCAAATGATTCGGCCAGATCTTCTGCTTCACCCCAAAGATGCAGCTCTCGCATGCCGGGATTATCCATCAGAATTCCACCTTCAGGGAACAGGATCAGTTCCCGGTGGGTCGTGGTATGACGCCCTTTCCCATCAGACTGGCTGACGGCACCGATTTTCTGTCGCTCTTCACCGAGCATTCCATTGAGGATGGTCGATTTTCCGACCCCTGAGGAACCCAAAAGGGCAATTGTTTTGCCCGGTTGCATGTAACTGAACAGGATATCAAGCTCTCCGGCATTGCGAGCCAGACAAAGATGGACAGGACTGTTTCCAGCAATCGCTTCAACCTGAGTTTTGCGATCTGCTGGGTTTTCACACAAATCGGTCTTATTCAGGAGGATCACCGCATCAGCGCCGCTACTGCTTACCAAAGTCAGGTAACGTTCAATCCGGCGTAGATTGAAATCACGATCCAGTCCACTGACGATGAAGACCAGATCAACATTGGCAGCTATCACCTGCTGCTCTATTCGTTCTTTTCCTTTGCGAGTACCGGGAAGATTGCGTGAGAAGGAACTTTTGCGCTCCAGGAGAGCATGAATTGTCCCACGTTGATCCGCCTGTGGTTCGATAATAACCCAGTCGCCGACCACCGGAAGATCGGCACGACCACCGGCTTTATGACGAACCTTTCCGGCAAAACGAACTGTCAATTCCCCTTGAAGAGACCAGACCCGGAAATAATTTTTCTCGCCACGAATCACTCGGGCAGGAAGGTATCCAGATTTCCCCCAGGTTTTATACTTCTCTGCAAAAAATGGGGACCAGCCCCAGTCTTCCAAGGTCATTTTCTCAGACTATCCTTCCGTACGACTTAATGGCAGGTTAAAAAGAAGCAGTCCGCTCGCAATCAGGATGATTCCAACCAGGTGATAACCCTGAAAATGTTCTCCTAGAAATATGACCGCCAGCAATGAGGCGAAGAAAGGGACTAAATTAATATACAAACCAGCTCGATTAGCACCAATTTCATGAATCCCCCGATTCCAGAACAGATAAGCCAGAATAGAGGGACAAAACGCGACATAGAGCAAACTGAGAATGACCGGTTGGGTCAAGACCAGTGATGCTGCCGTTTGGTACTCCCAAAGATAGAGAGGGAACAGAAGAACCACACCAACGGCAAAGGTAACCGTCAAAAAACTCATTGGTTTGATCTTTGGTCGGTTGCGCAATAAAACCGAGTAGAGGGCATAGAGGCTTACAGCCAGCAACATGATCAGGTCGCCAATAACAAATTCAAGGTTCCGCAAGCGTTGCCAATCACCATGGATGACGATATAACCCGCACCCAAGGTACAGAGAATAATAGCAAAAAATTGAATCGGGGCAATGCGGTCACGAAATAAAATAAAACTGATCAACACAATAATAACCGGCATGACCGACTGAGTCAGAGCAATATTAATAGCTGTGGTGCTATGTGCCGCAGTATAGAGTAAAGTATTAAAGGAAGCGATTCCAAACAAACCAAGCAGAAAAATAATTTTCCAATGTTTTTTGATTTCTGGCCAATCATTCAGGGTTTGTTTCCAGGTGAAAGGAAGCAGAATTAACAACGCGATCGTCCAGCGCCAGAAGGACATGGCAACTGGGGGGATAAGATCCGCTACTCCTCGAGCAAGAACTGAATTTCCAGCCCAGAATAACGGTGGCAACACCAGTAACAAATAAGTTCCGAGGCGCTTGTTTTTCATTGCATACCTATGATTTATAGCCTGATTTTGGCCATTAATTGCGAATATCAGGGAGTTTAAAGAAACATTTCAAATAAACCGGGAAAGTAACACAGAAACCGCTGTTTCGACGCGTAAAATACGTTCTCCCAAACTGATGGGGATAAAACCACAGTTTTGTAACTTTTCGACTTCGTAGGGGATAAATCCCCCTTCCGGCCCAATTGCCACTGTTGTTGGTTGATTAGGCTGGGAAGTGAAAGCCAATCCAGCTCCCGGATGAGCAACATAAGTGCTTGTTCCCCGTACAATATCTGGCAACTGATCCTCAACAAAGGGTTTGAAGCGTGGGCACAGCTGAATTTCAGGAAGAATGGTATCGATGCCTTGCTCTAACCCCAAGACCAGCTGTTCTTGTAGCTTTTCAGGTTGCAGCACTGGACTCCCCCAAAAACTTTTATCAACCCGATAACTGTTGATCAAAAATATCTTTTTCACCCCCAGAGAACTGACACTTTGTAAGATTCTCCGCAACATTTTTGGTCGGGGTAAAGCCAGTAACAGAGTAACGGCAAGCGGTTCTGGTGGCTGTTGATCCAGTGAGGTTTCTATCTCCAGTCCCTGATCTGTCACGCTGAGAATCCTGCCACATCCCATCAGACCATTGAGCAATCCAATCCGTAATTCATCCCCAATAACCGCCCGGTGGACATTTAATATATGATCCCGCCGCCGCCCAAGCAGGCAAACTCGGCTATCGGCGACAAAATCTTCTTCATCTAACAGAATCAGGTTCATAGTGGCAAATACAAGAAAATGCCTCCTCAAAAGAGTAAGTATCCCGGCATATTATCAGATCTGTTCCCGGTGGAGCAGCGGAATTTTTTATCTATGCTAAACTTTCTCTTTACGGGTTCAGATCATATTCCGAACTTTGCTAAGGGGAGCAACCGATGCTGACACGACAACACATTGATGAAGCTGCAGAAAATTTACGCGGGATCGCCCGGCACACCGAACTGATCCACTCACCTTTTTATTCAAAAACTCTTGGAACACCGCTCTATTTCAAGTGTGAAAATTTTCAGCATAGCGGATCGTTCAAAATCCGCGGCACTTATAATTTCCTTTCCCGGCAGCCCCCGCAGGTCTTGGCTGCTGGAGTTATCACTGCTTCGGCAGGAAACCATGCTCTGGGATTAGCAGGTGCTGCGGCACTACTTCATTGTCCCTGTCGGGTCATTATGCCTGAAGGGACTCCGTTAACCAAAGAATTAGCCACCCTGGAATCTGGTGCCACAGTTGAGCTGTACGGCAATAGTCTCACCGAGGCAGAGAGCCATGCAAGGCGATTAGCCAAAGATGAGGGATTACTCTATATCTCCCCCCTTGATCATGAACTGATCATAGCGGGACAAGGAACTGTTGGTCTGGAAATTCTTCAAGATTTAGCGGAACTTGATACTTTGCTGGTTCCAATCGGGAGCGGTGGATTGGTTGCTGGCGTTGCAACTGCAATCAAATCAACAAAACCGGAAGTACAAATTATTGGCGTGGAACCAGCTTGTGTAGCCAGCGCCTCCCTGGCTCGACGTAATGGCCACCCGAAGAGACTAACGACCCGCTGTCATACTTTTGCCAAAGAGCTTGCAATGAAACAAATTGGTGAATTGGCTTTTCCGCTGATAGAGAAATATGTAGATGAAATTATCACCGTTGAAGAAGAAGCCATTGCCAAAGCGATTGTCAGTTTGATGGAAAAAGGGAAACTGATTGTCGAAGGAGCTGGTGCTATTGGCTTAGCGGCACTCCTCTATAGTTTAAAACCCGTCCACAAAGGAAATACCGTATGCCTGCTCTCTGGTGGAAACCTGGATGTGCAGAGCATTGCCAGGGTCGTTGAGCAAGGGATGCTCGCAGAGGGACATTATCTGAAACTGCGCCTGGAAATAGTCGATATGCCGGGAGCTCTGGCTCAATTATCTAATATTCTCAGTGCCCTGAAAGCTAATATTTTCCAGATAAGCCATGATCGACGTAAAACCACCCTCCCCTTGGGTGAAGCAGAGGTTACCCTGGCTCTGGAAACCCGTGGAACGGAACATATCCATGCGATACTGATGCGGCTGGAAGAGGAAGGGTATCAGCCGGAAGTTATCCGCTGATTATATCTATCTGAAATATCTTTATTCCACCTGGGTCTCTTGCAAAAATCGTCATCCTCGTGAAAACAGGGATCCATAAGAACAGTTAGCTCAGATCGACAGATCTATCTGCTTATCAGCGTACAGAGCATAACTCTTATCTGGACGCTGATATAAAATCACCCTGCGACTGGCTTCATCAACTTCACTGACTGCAACCAGGAGACTGATATCCAACTGTAGAGAGAGACTGTCACCAGACGGTGTTGCAGAACAAAAATCAAGTTTGAGGCGATTTTTTTCAGAGATGAATCGACCACTGGTTTCGAGCTTCTCAATGATTTTATCATTCTTATGAGAAATCTTAATCTGCAGGTTCTGAAAATGAAGATTGTATTCGGAAAGGCCGGCAACAAAAACCGGAAAAAAATTATCAGATTCAGAGAGATTATGCCCTGCCTCCAACTTGGAAGAGACTGATCTGCTACTCAATTGCCGAACTAACTCGTCAATTTCTTGTCGTGAGATTTTTAACTCAAGAAGTCGTTCAATTAACTCTGCCTCAGCAATTAGAAAACCGAGATTATTCAGTTCCATCTCAGCGGTCGAATAATCAACCCGGGCAAGCCCTGTTTTTTCCTTAAGTTCATCTATCAACTTACGCATGGCTCTGAATCGACGACGGACAGGATCGGTCTTGTCGACCCTCTGCTCGCTTTGTTGTTGTGGATATTCATCTCGTGATTGCTGAGGGTTAATACGTGGGTATGGAGGAACCGGCTCAACTTCCCGATATGGCTGATATGCCTGAGTGCCCCTGACCCGCAGATTTGTTGCCATGACTCGATCCTTCCGTGGATACTTGTTTAAATTATACCCAATCTTGATGGCGTCGCAAAAAGTCCGGCCTCCGGCGTTGCAGTGGTTTTTCAAGACCTCGGCATACTCTATATGTATGCCTTCGCCCTCGCAAAACCACTCCGCAGGGGACGACAAAATTTTTGCTTAGCCATCCAATGACTTTTTGCGCGATCATCAATCTTAAAGTCTCTCTTTTCTTTTGTCGGTCATATCTCCATAAAACTTTAATCTTGATACGTCTAACCTTCCGTCACTTTTGCTGTTATTGTATACTTGTAAGATCAGTGTTTTTACTGTTTCAATGCTTCATTCAAAGCAGGGACAGGTCATGACAACAAATAAAAATGATCCTATGCTTCTCCCCGATCGCCCGGTGGCTGAAAAGCTCTATGCTAAACTACGCCCCGGTTATGAGTTGATTCTTCTCGACATTTATCAACAATTACGAGCTCTTGCTGAAAAAGAAGGGTTATCGGTAACAATTAAATATCGGCTTAAACGCTTTGATAATTATTGCGAAAAGCTGGTAAGACTGAGCAAATTACAGGGGACTGATCTGCTGCAGATTACCGATTTAATGGGTATCAGGATCGTTTGTCCTTTTCTGGAAGATTTAGAAACTGTAGAGCAGTTAATTGCCCAAAATTTCGAAATTTTAGAGCTGGAACGCAAAGCAGAACAGCACTCTTTTCACGAATTTGGTTACGATTCTGTCCATTTGCTGATTCGAACCAAACCCTTGGATCCGCCTACTAAACTACCACACAGCGCCGATGTCTGCGAAATTCAATTGCGCACCATTCTTCAGGAGGCCTGGGCTGAAGTTGAGCATGAGCTGGTCTACAAATCGGACATCAACATGCCGAATCATTCGATCCGCCGCAAGTTGGCCTCTCTAAACGCTTCCCTGGGTTTATCTGACCTGATTTTTCAGGAAATCCGTGACTTTCAGAAAGAAATACGGCAGCGTGGGATGAAATGCCGCCAGGACGTGGAATCGATGTCTTATGATTATGGGGCGATCCAGATTTCACAACTGCCCACATTAGACGAAATTGCTCAAGAAGAAGATACCTCCATTCCCAATTATCAGGATTCAAAAAAACTGGAAAAATTGATGTTTTCTGCTCTTGAAGCACATAGCAACAACCAGTTTCAAAAAGCGATCAATATTTATGGTGCTATTTTACGCCTGAAACTTGATCCAGCAATCCGCTCACTGGTTTATAACCATCGTGGCATGGCTCTGTTTGCGTTGGCAGAATATCAAAAAGGGGTTGAAGATTTCAATAAGGCGATTGAATATAACGATGAAAATAGCCGCGCCTGGAACAACCGTGGTTTGGCTTATCGAGTCCTTGAAAAATTTGACCTCTCGCTTAAAGACTATGACCGGGCTATTGAATTGAACCCCCAGCAGTACGAAGGCTACTGGGGGCGGGCACAGACCTGTTTTGAGATGAAACTATTCAGTCGGGCTCTCAGTGATTGCCATAAAACTATCGAACGTAAAATCGATTTCACCCCGGCTTTAGAGCTGGGAAAAAACCTCAGACGACAGTTATTTTAATCTCGATTGATAGAAAATGGCCCCCAGGCTTGATCCACGGGCATCATTTCAATCGCATTGATGTTGACGTGTGCCGGACGATTGACGATCCAAAAAACTGCCTCGGCAATATCTTGTGGAAGTAAAGCCTCTGTCCCCTGATAAACCTTGGCGGCTTGTCCAACATCTCCCTTAAATCGAACCTCGGAAAATTCGCTTTCAGCCATCCCTGGAGCCAGGTTCGTTACCCGGACATTGTGTCCAAGTAAGTCCGCACGCAAGTTGCGACTGAACTGTTGGACAAAAGCTTTGGTGCCACCATAGGCATTGCCCCCAGGATAGGGCCAGCTTCCAGCAGTAGAGCCAATATTGACAATATGGCCGCTGTCACGTTTAACCATCTGCGGTAACAGTGCACGGGTGCAATACATGAGCCCCTTGATGTTGGTATCAACCATCGTCTCCCAATCATCAATATTGACTTCCCAGGAGGGTTCCAGACCCAATGCCAGACCAGCATTATTCAGCAGCACATCAATATTATCCAGTGACCCGAGTTGCTCAAACACCTGCTCCCGATCACGGACATCCAGAGGAATAATTTGCCGAACAGCCGTTTCCAGCTGTGCATTCAATTGCTCCAAGCGCTCGGCACGGCGGCCGGTGAGAATAAGTTGCCATCCCTGAGCAGCAAAATACTCTGCACAAGCTTTTCCAAAACCGGATGTTGCTCCAGTAACCAAGATTGTTTTTGCCATAATTTACCTCCAACGATTTCAACGAGTTCAGTTATCTGCAAACAAGCACTTCAAATACTTCTTTTAATTTATGCTATGCTACTTTCTTACACAAATATTTCATACAAAAACTATCGAGGATTTTATAAATGATTGATGCTTTTCTCTCTCTTCATCCTGTCTGGCAAGCTTTTTTTGCAACTCTCTTTACTTGGGCAATGACGGCACTTGGTGCTGGGGCAGTTTATTTACAACAGGAACCAAGTCGTAAAACTCTTGATCTTATGCTCGGTTTTGCTGCCGGAGTTATGATTGCAGCAAGTTTCTGGTCTTTGTTGGCTCCCGCACTGGAAATGGCGGAAGGGAAAGCGCTTCCATCCTGGCTGGTGGTCGCTTTTGGATTTCTCTGTGGCGGTGGTTTCTTGCGTCTGATCGATAAGTTTCTCCCCCATTTGCACCTGAACTTTCCAATCTCAGAATCCGAGGGAATTAAAACAAAATGGCCACGTAGCACCCTGATGGTTCTCGCTATTACGATGCATAACATTCCTGAAGGATTGGCTGTTGGTGTCGCCTTTGGCGCAGTCGCTGCAGGCTTTCCAGAGGCATCTATGGCTGGAGCCGTAGCATTAGCTATGGGCATCGGAATTCAGAATTTTCCAGAGGGGCTGGCTGTTTCTGTTCCTCTGCGTCGTGATGGCCTGTCGCGTCATCGCAGCTTCATGCTCGGTCAATTCTCCGGGCTGGTTGAGGTTGTCGCCGGTGTAGCTGGAGCAGCTCTGGTTCTTATCGCTCAACCAATTTTGCCTTTCGCTTTGGCATTTGCTGCTGGAGCGATGATTTTTGTTGTTGTGGAAGAGGTGGTTCCTGAATCGCAACGGGGGGGGAACACAGATATCGCCACATTTGGAACCATGGTTGGTTTTACTGTAATGATGATGCTGGATGTTGCATTGGGATGATGAGATTAAAAAATCCAACAGTTAAAGCCGTAGTGAACCAGACTTGAGCTGAGAGGCTCTGTAATCTCTGTTTGTGAAGCCACTCAATTTTTCGGTCAAAACCTGTTCCACTTGCCCATCCCATTAATCTTATTATTTGCGGAGGATCTATGAAAATACTGATTGTTTTTAATCGTCAACCCTACGATAGTACTGACGTTACCTGGAACGGGTTACGCCTGGCTGGAAATCTGCACAATAAAGATGAAGACGTTAGAATTTTCTTGATGAATGATTCAGTTGATATGGCTCGTGATGTTTGCAAACCACCGGAGGGGTACGACCAGGACTTGGCTCAGATGCTGAAAGATCTTATATCCAAGGACGTCCCGGTCAAGGTTTGCGGAACCTGTATGGCGCGCTGTGGGGTTTACAAAAATGAACCTTATTTTTCCGGAGCGGAAAAGGCCACAATGTCGGAACTGGCTGAGTGGGTCATTGAGTGTGATAAAATTCTTACATTCTAAATGGTTGCATATGTTGACAGCATGAACTACAAGTCGCCCACGATATAGTAATCGTGGGCGGTGACTTCTATTTATTTACTTCTGGGAGCAGAGGGAATGGCGCAAGCTTAAGCAATTTTGTAGTAATCTCGGGAGTCGAGGAATATTGTAAATTATGGACTCTGCACTGCGATCACAAAAGTCCTGTCAATATGATTCACAGTGTTCACAGTGCACATATATCTAAAGAAATTTTGACCGTGGCAATCAAGGTTTCTGAGTATGATTAAATCTGACAATGTTTGTTGGGTCAAGTTTGCGCCACAACAACTAAACCAGTGAGTCTGGATCTTCTCCGCTTTCTCCGCGTGGCTGATCGACTGAGTTTTGTTCCCCGGTCTTTTGTTGCTTCGCTTGCTGTTTTTTCAGCTTTTCCTCAGTTTTTTTCAACTTTTTCGCTGTTTTTTCAGCTTTTTTCTGTAGATTTTTTTCTTTATTACGCCGAGCATAACTAAGCAGAAGACCTAAAATAACTCCAATGAGAAGTGCGGAGAGAACCAGCAACGCTTGCGAGACCGCATATTCCCATTTAAGGAAATGGATTGGCACCAAAGTTCCATTTTGCACCACATAAATAAGAACCGGGATCAGAAATATCAATCCCACCAATAATTTTGTTTTCATTTTTACTCTCCTGATTAGATCTACCCTGAAACAATATGACTTTTCTCCCCAGGGAGAAGGATTGAGCGAAACATCAATTTATTCAAAACCAATTAGATTCAGGTATAAAACAAATGCTGGCAGTTTGCAGTAAAATAATTTCTGTCAGAAATTTTTGACCGCTAAGTGTATCGTTATTTTTCAGAGACAAAGGCATCCCATATGCTATGGCAAGGTCAAGAAAAATAGCCGCAACACTGGAGGTTGAACCTTTTGCGACGCCAGCAAACTTTAGACAAAAAAATGGGGAACCCTGCTGGTTCCCCAAGATGAACGTAGGAGGTAACGTTCAATAATTTTAGAGAGGTCGTCTGCCGTTGAGCAGAACGCCAAACGACCTCGGTTGACTATTTCTCCAGTCTCAGTGCCAGGTAGCGGCTTGCATCACCTTGCCGTACCAGCAGCAGAACGATCTTCCTTTGACTCTCTGCGAGCAATTTTTTAATTTGATCAGGGCTATTCACTTCTGTGCGGTTTACCTCTTCAATCAAATTACCTTGTCTAATCCCGGCACGTGCTGCAATTGATCCAGACTCAACGTCAGTAACCAGAACCCCGTGTGCATCTTCGTAACCGAATTGTTCAGCAAGATCAGGGGTTAATTTTTGCAAACTCATACCCAGTTCTGGGAGTTTATTACTGCTGACCGGATGACCTTTTTCGTCTGTTTCCATCGTCCCGATTGTCGCCTTGATAGTTTTCCTTTTGCCATCACGCAACACCAATAATTTAACCGTGCTTCCTGGTCGGGTCATGGCAATTTGATTACGGAAGTCGGCAACTTTAACAACCTTTTTGCCATTCAGTTTGAGGATAACATCACCCTGTTCAAGCCCTGCTTTCTCGGCGGGGGAATCTTCCATCACCTGGGCGATCAGAATTCCCTCACGTTGATCAATGTCGAACGATTCTGCCAGATTCTTATTCAGATCCTGAATATAAACACCCAGCCGTCCTCGTGTCACACCGCCATGCTTGACCAGTTGTTGACGGATATTTTTAGCCATGTTGATTGGAATGGCAAATCCGATTCCCATGTAGCCGCCACTGCGAGTAAAAATTGCAGAATTCATCCCGATAACTTCACCATCCAGATTAACCAGTGGCCCGCCGGAATTTCCAGGGTTGATCGCTGCATCGGTCTGGATAAAATTTTCAAAGTCATTGAGGCCAATGCCACTGCGTCCCTTTGCACTGACGATACCGGCGGTCAGGGTATGGGATAAACCAAAAGGATTACCAAAGGCCAGAACCCAGTCACCAACTTCGAGGAGATCTGAATCCCCCAGCTTCAAGGCGGGCAACTTCTCATCTGCATCAATTTTTATCAGCGCAACATCGGTCGGTGGATCTGTTCCGATAATTTTTGCCTCGTACTCACGGCCATCAAGCAACTGAACCGTAACTTTGTCGGCATCGGCGACAACATGGTTGTTGGTCATAATGTAGCCATCAGACGAAATTATAAACCCAGAGCCCTGCCCCATGGAGCGGCGTTTAGGTGCCCGGTGTGGGTTGAGCTGCTGGGGTGGCTGACCAAAAAAACGGCGGAAAAATTCATCCCCAAAGGGGCTATTGCCAAAAGGATTTTGCCCCATACTCTGTTGTTCTATTTCTTTTTCAACCTGAATAAAAACCACCGATGGTGAAACCTGTTTGGCGACACTACGAAAAGCCTTTCCGGTTTCACGCAAACTTTTTAGCCCTTCACCCTGGGCACTAGCAACATTGGGCAACAATGCTCCACTAACTCCGGTTGCCAATAGTGCAACAACCAAAAATACAAACAAACGCTTGACCATGTTCATGATTGACTCCTTAAAAAGAAATTTTTCCGTCCCGTCTGGAGACAGGTGGAGCGAACCAGGTCGATCATTTCATCCATATCAAAAGGCTTATCAATTGTCGCAGTGGCTCCTAGCCCGAGTGCCTGGGCGTGGGTTTTTTCATCGCCAAAAGCGGTCATGCAAATAAACGGGGGGCGGCGTGGATTATCAATCAGGCATTCCAAAACTTCAAGACCAGTGAGTGCTGGCATGCGCACATCACTGATGACCAAGTCATACTTTTCGGCCTGTTCCAGTTGTTCCAGTAGCTGCAGCCCATTATCGCAACTTGTGACCTGACATCCGGCATGCGACAAAACAAAGATCAGCAGTTCGCGCAGCTCCAAGTCATCTTCGGCGAGAAGGATATGAGGATGAATATCGAGACAGACAGCTTCCATCTAAAAATCTCCAGAAAATTTGGTTACGTAAGTTTCTACAGCAATCTATATGCCAAGTGTGTAAGTATGTAAATCAATAGGTTAGCGAAGCAGCTGGCGGGGAAAAATGTCCCAGTGAGGCAAATTGCCCCACATCGAACATTCGGGAGGGGGAATCGTGATCGTGAAGAAGCTCACAATATAGGAGAGCGGTCTCTTCGCTTTTCGGTCATTCTTTCAGTTTACGATAGAGAGTTTTACGATCAATTCCCAACAGACGAGAGGCAAGGGTGCGATTATCGTCGAGCTGTTCGAGAACTTGATGAATATAGCGACGTTCCATCTCGTCCAATGTGACAATATTGCCTTTATCTACTAAACTGGTTGGCAGAGGAGCTCTTCCTTTGGGATGGCCAACCTGCTCTGGAAAATCCTCGATAGTCAGCTGGTCGTGGAGGGTTAATGCCAGTGCGCGCTCAATCACATTTCGCAGTTCACGGACATTTCCCGGCCAGGGGTAAGCAAGCAAGCAAGCTGCTGCGGGTTGAGCCAATCCAACCACCGACTTGTTGAAGCGCTGACTGAGCTGCTGAATAAATTTGAACGCCAATAGCAGAATGTCATTGCCGCGATCGCGCAAGGGGGGCAATTCCAATTGGATCACGTTAAGCCGGTAGAAAAGGTCACTGCGAAAGCGCCCTGTCGCAACTCTCTCTTCTAAATTACGGTGGCTGGCAGCCAGCACCCGAACATCACAATCAATTTCACTACTCCCGCCTATCGGACGAACTTTATGATCTTCCAGAACTCGCAGCAGCTTTGGTTGTAGTGCCAGAGGGAGTTCGGCAATTTCATCCAGCAATAGAGTTCCACCGGAAGCCTCGACAAACAACCCTTTACGTGCTTCTCGAGCATCGGTAAAAGCACCACGAACATGACCAAACAGCTCACTTTCGAGTAAGTTTTCGGGTAATGCCGCACAGTTAATTGCAACAAACGGTCCTTCATGCCGCTTACTTTGCCGGTGCAATGATCGGGCAACCAATTCTTTTCCAGTGCCACTCTCCCCACTAATCAACACCGATGTATCGAAATCTGCAATCCGGGTAATCTGCTGCTTGACGTTTAGTAGCCCCGGGCTCTCACCCAACAGTTCATCATCAGGTTGTTGGCGCCGCACTTGTTCTTTGAGGAGCCGCACCTTTTCCTGTAAATGACGATGTTGTAATGCCCGCTTCAAGGAAATATTGAGAAGATCAAGGTCAACTGGCTTGGTAACGAAGTCGTACGCTCCGGCTCTGAGAGCGGCGATTGCGGTTTCCAGACTGCCAAATGCAGTCATGATGACCACGGGCAGATCAGGACGATTGCTATGCAGTTCCCCGCAGAACTCAATACCACTGGTGCCCGGCATATTTAAATCCGTCAGAACAATATCGATTTCCTGCCGATGAAGCAGTTCACGTGCATCGGCAACTTTAAGAGCTGTCCAGACATGATGTCCGCGGCGGCTGAGATCCTCTTCAAGTAAATCACATAGAGCCTGATCATCATCAATCACCAGAATTCGACCCGGCAAATTATTTTGCGTCATGCCAGTTCCCCACTTTGAATCCGAGGTAGATAGATACTGAAACAGCTCCCCTCTCCAGGAGTACTGCTGACATCAATCCAACCACCATGTTCTTCAATAATTCCATGAGCGATCGACAATCCGAGGCCGGTTCCCTGCCCGATCTCCTTAGTGGTAAAGAATGGATCAAATATCTGTCGTAATCGCTCAGGGTCAATACCGACACCCTGATCGCACACCTCCAGTTTAATCCAATTGACATCTTTCTGTTCAATATTTTCCGGTGGAATCGCAGTGGGGGCATTGGAGCTGGTCAAGGTGATATTTCCACCATCGGGCATAGCCTGAATACCATTCAGGGTCAAGTTGAGTAACACCTGCTGCAGCTGTCCTGGGTCAACATAAACGGGCAGCGGCTCCCTGGCTTCGTTCATTACCAGTTCAACACCCTGTTCCTGTGCTGTTGGTCTCAATAAGGGCTGGATAGCTTGCAGCACGACATTCAGGTCAACGGACTGCTTCTTGGCTTCTCCACGCCGGGCAAAACTGAGTAACTGACGGATAATTTTTGTCATCCGTTCGGCCTGTTCACTGATAATTCCTGCTGAGCGGGAAGCATCTTCAAGCTTCATTTCGTCACTACAAATCAATTTGGCTCGTCCGGCAATAACATTTAATGGTGTCCCCAACTCATGGGCAATCCCTGCAGATAGCTGCCCCAAGGTTGCTAAACGTTCGGTATGGCGTAATTTTTCCAGCGCTTCATATTTTTCATCGTTTGCAATTTGTTCAGCTTCTCGAGCTTCAGCCAGCTGCCCACGCATCCGTTCGATGGTACTTGATAGTTCAGCGAGTTCACCGCTGCCTGTCAGATTGACACTGGTGGTCAAATCTCCGGTTCCAATCCGTTCCGCTTGAGCGCGCAATTTACGCATGGGACGACCGATCCAGATACTTCCAAGAACTCCCATAAACAGCAAACCAGACGCAATAGATATTCCAACCACTATTGCAGAACGGCGCAAACTTTCCTGAACATAATCATGCATTTCATCCATTGACTCAGAAAGTTCAATCGCTCCAACTCGACCATCTGCGGTTATCAGGGGGAGATAGGTAAGAAGAAAATCCTGACCATCGGCTGACCCGGCAAGCAATGCGACCGTCTCCTCATTAAACAGATCATCCAGCTGTTCAACAGGAACTCTCGGTTGGTACTGCGGGGGAACATCTCCTTCGATCCAGACCCAGCGTACCAATGTCTGCTTATAATCTTGATTAGCTTTCTTTAAAAACGCAATAGCGACATCCTCACCGCGCTGTTGCCAGAGTTCTGCTACCAGAAAGCGGAGACTTTCACCAATATGGCGGGACTCGCGGCTGAGGTTTTTTTTCAACTGTTCCCGTTCCCGCTGAATAGAGAAGTAGCTATAGGCAGAAAAAACCAGGGCAACTCCAAGGAGAACAGCAAAAGTTATTTTAATTGTCAGGCGCATCGGTTCTTTCTTAGCTAAAGGATTCAGACAGCTTCTAATCTTGCGTTGCCCTGAGCAGCTTGTCAAGCAGTGGTCAAACTCTCATAGAAAAACCCGGTCAAATAGACCGGGTTTCAAAAAATCACCATAAGTATGTTGATGGTCTGGTAAAAAAATGTCTATTCGATTAGTTTGATTTCTCTTCTTCAGCATCGTCCTTATCATTTTCGTCATCAGCAACAATTTTTTCTTTGCCGAACAAGCGAGCCACAATAATCCCGACTTCGTACAAAATAATAAACGGCAGGGCGATGGATGCCTGAGAGAAAATATCCGGTGGGGTCAACACTGCCCCCAGGACAAAAGCTAACAACAGGGCAAATTTACGATTTTTTGACAGCCATTTATAATCGACAATCCCCAGTCGAGCCAGGAAAAAAATGACAATAGGCAACTCAAAAACCAAACCAAAAGCGATCAGTAAACGGGAAGCCATAGTCAAATAAGCTCCCATCGACAACATCGCATTTATTCCCCCGACATTGGTTCCATAACTGATCAGAAAAGAGAAAATCATTGGAAAAACAAAGGTAAAGCCAAAAAAGGTGCCGGTGCCGAAACAGAGGGAGCTAAAAAAAACAAAAGGGATAGCCAGCCGTTTTTCATGGCCATAGAGAGCCGGGGCGATAAAGGTCCAGACCTGCCAGATGATGATTGGAAAGGCAACGACCAGTCCAGCCAGTGCTGAAACTTTCAAGATGGTAAAAAATGGTTCGGTCGCATTAATAAAAACCAGAGAACTGCCTTCAGGCAATGCCTGACGCACCGGTGCAGCAATAAACTCAAAAAGCTTTTCACCAAAGCTGTAGCAACCGAGAAAAGCAACCAACCAGGAAGCTGCAGAAATCATTAACCGTTTGCGTAATTCTCCTAAATGTTCAGATATTGCCATGCCGTCAGCCATTATGCTTTGGCTCCGTATTCTTACCCGACATTTCGGTCACCTTTTCAGACGTGTTTTTTGTGACTGCCTCGGTTTTTCCGGCGGGGGACTCTTCTGTCAAAGGGGTCTCCTTCTCAACCTCAAAACGGGAGAGTGCTTCGTCAGCATTTTCTGGAATTTTCTTTTCCCCCCGTGCAATAACTTCTTTGTTATGGCGCTCATCTTCCGCCTTAATTTCCAGATCAATCGTACTCTTCAGTTCATTGGTCGCACGTTTGAATTCTGCAAAACCTTTACCCAAAGATCGAGCGAGATCGGGAAGCTTTTTCGGCCCCAGGATGATCAGTGCCAAAGCGGCAATGAGAATCATTTCTGTCATTCCAATTCCAAACATCAATACTTTCCTCTCGTCTCAGTATTCCTGATTACCAATAAGATGGATAACCAGAGTAAGCAAAAACCACCTATTCTTGCGAGAATAGCCTTACGGGAAACAGCTGTCAAGAACTCCAGACGGGTGAAAAGATTGACATCTCAGCGGTGGCTAGTTTACCATCTGGGCTCATTTTTACCCCCATAAAAAGAGGTGAGTTAAAACCATGAGTCAAAAAAAGTTACAGCAGCAAATCAAACAATTGGCTGCGGACAAAAATGCCCTGCTGATCGCACACAATTATGAGCGGGATGAAATCCAGGAGATTGCAGATATCACTGGTGATTCTCTGGCTTTATCGATAGAAGCACAAAAAACCGACAAGCAGCTTATTGTTTTCTGCGGGGTGCATTTTATGGCAGAAAGCGCCGCCATCCTTTCGCCAGAAAAAACCGTATTACTTCCGCGTGCCGATGCTGGTTGCCCGATGGCTGATATGGTCACTGCAGAGAGCCTCCGGGACTTTAAAAGGCAGCATCCGGGCGCAGCAGTTGTAACCTATGTTAATTCAAGTGCTGCGGTAAAGGCTGAAAGTAATATCTGTTGTACCAGTTCAAATGCAGTCAGCGTTGCCCGTTCAGTTGTGGCAAAAAAATTGCTGCTGATACCGGATCGAAACCTGGGGCGCTACATCGCCAGCCAGGTTCCAGAAAAAGAGTGTATTTGCTGGGATGGCTACTGCCCGGTTCATGATCAACTTAAAGTTGAGGAAGTCCAACAAGCCAAAGCCGATCATCCCGAGGCGCTGTTCATGGTTCACCCGGAGTGTCAGCCAGAGATCCTGGAGCTGGCCGACCATATTTGCTCAACCAGTGGCATGTATGAATTTGCAGCCACTAGCCCGGCAAAAGAATTTATTGTTGGAACTGAAATGGGAATTCTCTGGCGGCTACGCAAAGAAAACCCGGCCAAGGAATTTATTGTCCCAAGCCCGGTTCTGATCTGCCCGAACATGAAATTGACCGGACTGAAGGATGTCCTGCGTTGCCTGGAAACTATGGAACCACGCATCACTGTTGCGGAAGATATCCGTGTAAAAGCCAAGCGGGCTCTGGACAAAATGTTGGCAGTACCGCGGGATTAGCTGCGCAAAAGCGCAGTGATATTGCCGCTAAACCCACAGTAATTTTAGAAAAATGGTGTTTTGTTATTGAGCCATCGGGGTAGGTTTAGATTCTGGAAAGCTCTGTGCAATCTTTTGCATGGCAGTTTCTACCTCCGTCTTCATTCTGGCAAAACCAGCATCGCTAAGCTGCAAAGTTGTCTCGTTCAAGCGCAACACCAGCCCCTCTTTTTCAAGCTGTCGAAGCCCTTTAAGCAACGCTAACTTGATCTTTTTTTCATCGCTTATATCGCCAACCATCTTGGCAAAACGACCTGCCAGATCGACATTTTTAGTATTGATCAATTCATTCTGAGCAAAAGAGACATTTGCCTGTTTCACAAATTTACTTAAAAATAAAAAGGAGACTGTTTGCCATAGGTCTTTATTATGCTTAACCACAAAAACTTCCTTTCACTGCCAAAAAGATCAAATTTCACTTATGGCGCATCGGGCAGACGAATCTGGAAGAAATCATCCCACCGTTGATCAAGCTGGATTATTGTTGTTCCAGAGGCAAAGTACTGAGCTTAATTCTGAGGTCTTCTTTGTGCGCAGAAAGAAGCGCTAAAGCATTTTCGACATATTCCTGAGAGTTAATTTCATAAGTGGCATATTTTTTCAGCAGCTCTAGCCATTGATCATGAATCTCACAATGTTCAGCAGCATTGCCGTTATCTAACGGACAATCCGAACACTTATGGTCTAAAACCTCCCTGGTGATGACCTCTTTATTCCAGGACTTACGATACTCACCAGCATACTGCTCAATCCATCTAAGGGCATGCGATCTTCGCTCCTCTGGCGGGTATTGCTTAATATGCGCCGCTATCTCTTGCAATTGTTTTTTTAAAAAATCATCGGCATGAAAAGATAGTTCCTGCTTAAACCCAGCAAAACGGAGAATCAATGCAAATACAGAATCATCGATTGTTTGTGTCATCTCTGGATTACTCCCGAATGGTGCTAGTTTAAAAATAGGTGGCAGCAAATACGGGACTGTCCCCGCATGGGGGCTGTCCCAGGCTTTTGCGGTGCGAACCAGCGCGGTTCTTCGTGGACCGTAAACTTCGGGACAGCCCCCGATGGGTCTGGGGACAGTCCCAAGTTTACCACAATACTGTCTAGCGCCATTCGGATTACTCCCCTCTTTTATCTTTTTTTTGGATCCGACTTTCATGATTATACTGCTCAACCGAAATTATTCCAAACCTCGTTCATAATTAAACTTACTGCTTCCTTGCGGGTCATAACCTCGCTTGACCGCATCAAGAACCTGTTTTCCCGGTTGGCTGAACGGACCGAGGTGGGACAGGTCGACGATAAAGTTATGACAACCAAAACTTTCCAGTTCTAACATATTGGCAATAAAAGAGAAATCTGTTTCACTGTTCAGCCAGGTTAATCCCTGCCGTTGTTGTACCCGATAGGCATCGTCACGATCAGAAAGAACCGGGTTGTCAGAACGGACATTTTTGATTTTTACCCGGGAAGTCAGCAAGGGCACACTGGCATATACCGTCATCGCTGTCGGAATTGGCAGTTGATGACGCAAAATATCAGACAGGTTTTTACGATCATCCTCAATATAGAGCTCTGCTTCACCGATCCCAAGTTCTGCCAGAGCGGCAATAGCCTGACTGTTGAGAGAAAAAAGGCGGAAACTACTGTACAGATTCAGATCTTGAATCTTATCAAAGAGGGGAAAATGTCCCAGGTTGTTGAGGCGGAAATTGATAAATCCCATCTGTGCCAGTTGGCGGATAACACTCCGGGTGTCAGGCCAGTCTTTGTCAAAAATAACGAAGGGGATATCCCAGATAAGTTGTTTTGAACGCCGCAGTAATTTATGAGCATGTTGGATATTCTGCCCGGTCAGAGGAACCAGAATCTGGTCAACCGATTGATCCTGAAGAATCCGCTGATCCCTTGAATCTTTTAGTTGAATTCGGAACTGCCGTTTCTCTGGACGAGGCGTGGCTAAAGGGAAAAGTGCCTCGCGAGCAGCTTGCAAGTGTGCCGTTCTGAGCCGTTGTTTTTGTGGCTGATGGTTTTTACTTAACTCGGCATAGAAATCACGGCGGATCTGTTTCAGTTGTTTCGGTGGAATAACAATCGCTGGTAGCTGACCACATTCAAACTTTTCCAAAACAAAAGGTGCATCGGCGGTGACGGCAAAGACTTGCTGGAGGATTTTTTGATCAAGTCCCTTTTGTTCCGCGGGAAAACTGTCGACAGCAAAATGAAACTGCTGAGTTTCGGCGCCAATGGTTGCAGTCAGTTGTATTTGCTGCGGACTCACCTCGATCTGTAAATCGACAATTTCAGCAGGAGGACGAACATTGCTCAATTTCCGGCGACAAGCAGAATCACTCAGCGAAAAAGCACTCGGGGATGAGACCATAAAAACGCTGTCTCCCACCTTGAACTCATTGATAAATGTGGAAGGGACACTGACAAAACTATTTGCCGGAACTTTGTTGACGGTTTGTTTTCCTAGAATCAACTGCCGGATCGTAAACGCCTTGCCACTTTTATCAACAGCAGGTTGCACCCGCAGGCGAGCCCCCAGATGAAGAGCATCTTTGGTTTTAAAACTGATTTCTCCCCCACGTACTTGAGTAATCTCGCCAATATAGCGTCCAGTTGCCCCTTTATGTGCAGGAATCGCCATATCACTGGGTTGTCCTCCAGATAAAAACCCTTGGGTCGGTTGGCGACCAAAGCTCTCCTTCAGTAATATTTTCGCCTCTTTCAGGATCGCTTTGCGTTGATTGGTCGGCGCATCAAGAGCCTGCCGATAAGCCCTGATAACCTTGTGGACATATTCGGCACTTTTCATCCGTCCTTCAATTTTCAAACTGCAGATACCCGCTTGTTCCAGCTCCGGGAGGAGATCAATAGCGGAAAGATCGTTCGGAGAAAAGTAATAGCCTTCCTGCTGGCGGTAACGATGATTGCGGCGGCAGGGCTGAGCACAGCGCCCTCGGTTCCCACTTTTACCACTGAGAAACGAAGAAAAATAACACTGCCCACTATAAGAAAAACACAGGGCTCCGTGAATAAACTGCTCTAACTCCAGAGTGGTTTGCTGCCGGATCGCAGCAATCTCATCCAGAGTCATCTCCCTGGCCAGAACACCACGGGTAAAACCCATCCGTTCCAGCATTTTAACTCCAGCGGCATTGTGGATGGTCATCTGTGTAGAGGCATGCAGTTCCAACCCCGGAAAATGATCTTTTGCCAGCTTCCAGACCGCCAGATCCTGGATAATCAGAGCATCGACACCAATTTCTTCCAGAACCCCTAATGTATCGATCAGCTGCGATAGTTCATTCTCTTTCACCAGAGTATTGAGAGTAATATAGAGCCGTTTTCCCCGCTGCTGCATATAATGGGTAATTTTTTCGATCTCTTTCAAACTGAAATTTTTTGCTTTGGCGCGGGCAGAAAACTCTTTCAGCCCGGTATAAACAGCATCCGCACCGGCATCGACTGCAGCAAAAAAAGCTTCCATGCTGCCTGCGGGAGCAAGCAACTCGGGACGGCGTAATAATTTGCTCTGATCCATCTAAAATCCCGGCTTATTTATTTAACAGGGTTTCAAACTGCTGCGGATTAAATCCGGAGACATGTTGGCCATTAATCCAGAACTGCGGTGTTCCGTTGATACCAACTTTGTTAGCAATTTTCCGATGTAAATCGAGTTGACCGTTGTCGGTAAAAGGGGGGAGAGGTTGCTCGTCATACATACCACTAAAAACTTCTTCGTAAGCCAGTTCTGGATCTTTTGCAGATAAAATATAGCGAGCTTTGTTTGCAGCTTGTGGATGAAGCTGATCGAGAGGAAAGAGAAAAACATACCGGGTCACATCATCTCGACCGGCAAAGAACTCAGAGCTATGACGACAGAAAGGGCAATCAGGATCTGTCACTTCAACGACCTGATTGGGACCATTGCCAATTTTAATTGCCTGATCAAGGGGGAAATACTTCAGCTTATCAGACATTAAATAACTTTTTCTTTCCCGGGTCAGATTGCGGGCATCGTCAGTCCAGAGCTCACCAAAAAACATATGTCCCGTAGCCGGCACAAAATAGACAATCTCACCATTTTCAACGATAACCTCATAAACTCCCGTCACTGGCGTTGGATTGATCTGCTGATATTTAATTTGCGGATAATGTGCGGTCAATGCCGCAGGGACATCCCTGGTTTGCTCTTGCTGTTGAACTGCACAAGCAGATAAAGAGAGAAAACTCAACAATAACAACAACGAAATAATTATACGTAACATAAAAGAACTCCCTTAAAGTAATTTGGTCTGAGCATACACCAGTCGTCGAGACAGGAAAAGAGCTGAAATTAACTGCTCGGCAGGTCGGTTAAATTTGATTGTCAGACATGTAGTTTTCGAATCCCTTGAGGTGTATTTATATGGGCTAGCATCCGGGTCGTTTCTCCGTTTAATACTTCGACAGATCCTTCCAGGTGAATAGAACGGAGGAATTTTAATAACCTTTCAGATTCGGGATGAAATACTTGCAACTTGGTTAAAGACAGTCCGTAATCCTTTAATTGTGTTGCAGGGTGTAACCTTCCCTGCCATTGGATAAGCGCTGGAGCTCCCTCCTTAAGCGGAAGGCTCCCATCTTTTGGGATTGTAATATACCAGTCAAGTTCTCCGCGACTCATAGGTTCAATGTCACCGACAGACTCCGAGCAAGCTGTTAGTGTCGAATGGATATCTTCGGTTCTTACAACCCATGCTTTTAATCTGGGAGGAGTGTCTTCTTTTAGATTATCCAGAGCAAACCAACGTGGTCGCTTCGGTTTTTCCACGACGGGATTGCACGCAATGACCTCCAGAAAAACTGCGTCACCAAGACGCAATAACAAATTATGTGTCCCCATTCGGGGATGCTCTCCCCCTGCTTGAGGCTCCACACCCAACGTGTTTTTTACCAGCTCTGCACCCGCTTCGAGGGTTGGTGCCGTGATTACGATGTGATCAATAAAACACGGATTCATTTTTGACTCTCTTTTCCTTTGATGTGAATGTCACCCTGCCAAGTAACAGCAATCGGGTCTTCATTGTTTCGGGGTGAAAATATTTGGCAGATCATAGCCAAAATAACGCAGACACATCAGTAACAGGGCGACTGCTGCCGCCTCATCGAGATTGCCGATAATCGGAATATTGTCGGGAATCAGCTCAAAAAAACCTGCGGTTGGGTTTAATAGATAAATAACTGAAAGCAGACCAAGCAAAAATATACCGAATTTTTTCATAATGAAGTCCCGGATAAGAATATAAGAATGGGCTTAACCATAACATATTCCTTAGATTCTATTTGAAACCATTTCGTGAGGATCAACCGCAAAATTCTTCTCTCTGGCCTATCTTTATCTTTCTCTACTTGATATAGTAAAACCTATATATAACCGTTTTAGTTGGAGTTGAAGATATGAAAAATAAATTATGGATTATTGTCGCATTTTTGTTTGGTTTAACCCTTTTTGGTTGTCAGACTACGACAACTTATTATCAAGGAGCCAAGGCAGATGAAGAAGGCGTGGTCAACCTGCCGTTAGGGAAGGTTGAAGGACAGCGTTGGCAGGATCTTTATATAGCGGTTGACTATTCGTTTGACCGGCAAGGCAATCAGCTCGATATTGATGGTGCGTTATCTTTTTCGGATAGTTCCAAAATAAATTATACCCGCGTGCCGGATCTTAAATTAAAGTTGTTTCTTCTGGATAGGGATCTGCGGGTCATTGATTATCTTGATATTGCCCGGACGCTGAGTACCAGCCTGGATGCTAGAACAACCTTTTCTAACCGTGTCCCACTTAAAGATGGGGTTGTTTCTTTTACTTTCGGTTATGAAGGCTCTTTTGTTGACAGTGACCCAGAATCGCCTTCGAGTAACCATGTTTGGAAGTTACCTAAGCGTAAATTTTAAATAACATGTATTTGTAGTGTAAAGGGCGACCAAATGGTCGCCCTTTTTGGTTGTTTGTCATCGTTTGCCTCCTTTTGTTTTACACCCCATTGCTTTGCAAATATTTACCGGCATGATAGCATCGCTCCCCATCTCCTCCTTAAGCTTTAACCACAAAAAATTTAGAAAAAGGATCCTGGTAAGCCCTATGAATACGTTTGATATCCTCCAGATTCTTATCGAAGAAACTGGTCTGCAGAAAAATCAGGTGGCACAAACGGTCACTTTGCTTGATGAGGGCGCGACCGTCCCTTTTATTGCCCGCTATCGCAAGGAGGCAACCGGAGAGCTGGATGAAGTTCAAATCCGCCAATTACAGGAACGGCTGACATATTTTAAAGAGCTGGATGAACGTCGGCAGACGATCCTTAAATCAATCGATGAGCAGGGAAAGTTGACGGCAGAGTTGCACGCGCAATTAATGGCCTGTCGACTGAAGACGGGATTGGAAGACCTCTATCTGCCTTACAAACCGAAGCGGCGCACCAAAGCGACAATTGCCAGAGAACAAGGCTTGGAGCCGTTGGCCGAGCAAATTTTCCAGAGGGTTGATTCCTCCATACCACTGGAATTATTGGCAGCCCCTTTTGCTGTTGCCAACGGGGAGATCGAAGATGCAGCAAAATCGCTTCAGGGTGCTGGTTACATTCTGGCAGAGCAATTTTCTGACAATGCTCCCGCACGTGCCACAGTACGTGAACAGACTTGGCAGCAGGGAATATTCCATTCTCAACCGGCTCGGGGTAAAGCTGGAACGGTCAGCAAGTATGAAATGTACTATGATTTTAGTGAGTTGCTACGACAAATCCCTTCCCATCGAATGCTAGCGATGCGCCGCGGTGAAAAAGAAGATATTCTGCGATTGTCGGTCGAAGCTCCTGAAGAGGAAATTCTTTTACGTCTCAATCGGTTGTTGATCCCGGAATCAAATCCATACCACGATTGGCTCAGATTGGTAATCGAGGATGCGTATAACCGGTTGTTAGCTCCATCTATTGAAGTTGAGCTGCGCTTACAGGCAAAAAAAACTGCCGATGCAGAGGCAATTCGGGTATTTGCCGAAAATCTGCGTAATTTACTTCTGGCGGCTCCCGCTGGAAATTACCGGGTTCTTGGTGTCGATCCTGGTCTGCGTACCGGTTCCAAGTTAGCGGTGGTTGATCAAACCGGCCGTTTTCTAGAACATGCCACTATCTATCCGCATACTGGCAGGGGACGGATTGAGGAGTCACGGCAGGGTTTGTTGCGACTTATCCGCACCCATCAAGTTGAGATGGTCGCCATCGGCAACGGCACCGCTGGTCGAGAAATGGATCAGTTTGTCCGCCAGTGTCTAAAGGAGGTGGGGCAAAAACTCCCGGTAGTGATGGTCAGTGAAGCCGGAGCCAGTGTTTACTCCGCTTCTGCTATTGCCCGCGAAGAATTCCCCGATCTTGATTTGACGGTACGTGGTGCGATCTCCATTGCCCGCCGGTTGCAAGACCCTTTGGCCGAACTGGTCAAGGTTGATCCTAAAAGTATCGGAGTGGGTCAGTATCAGCATGATGTCAGTCAGACAGCTTTGAAGAAAGCACTGAGTGAGGTCGTGGAGTCGTGTGTTAACTACGTTGGAATTGATCTGAATACTGCCAGTTGGGCATTGCTCAGCTTTGTTTCAGGGATTAGTGAATCGCTGGCGAAGTCGATTGTTGACTATCGGAATCAAAACGGAATATTCATACAGCGGAAACAGTTACTCAAGGTTCCCCGTTTTGGGCAGAAAGCTTTTGAGCAAGCTGCAGGATTTTTACGTATCCGCAACGCCAAGCAACCACTTGATAATACTGCAGTTCATCCAGAACGTTACAAGCTGGTAAAGCAGATGGCGACAGATGTTGGTGTCGACTTACAGAAACTGCTTGCCGAAACGATCCGGTTAGATTCAATTGATCTCAACCGCTATCTGACCGATGACGTTGGTCTGCCAACCTTACGTGACATTATCAGTGAACTGAAAAAGCCGGGGCGTGATCCGCGGGAAACCTTTATCTCAACCAGCTTCCGGGAGGATGTGATGGAGATCAAGGATCTTCAGGAGGGGATGAGTTTGAACGGTGTGGTCACCAATGTTGCCGCCTTCGGTGCTTTTGTCGATATCGGTGTCCATCAGGATGGATTAGTACATATCAGCCAGCTGGCCGACAAATACATCAAAGATCCCAATGACGTGGTCAAAGTTGGCCAACCAGTACAGGTTCGGGTGCTGGAGATTGATTTACAACGTAAACGGATCGGTTTGACTCTGCGCAGCGGTGAAGCTAAACCGAAAAGTGCTCCGATGAAACAACAGATTAAAAAACCGAAACGGACAACAGATCAAAAGCTCCAATCACAAGAGGCAAAGACTGATCTTGCTGCCGCACTGGAAAAATCGGGTTTTCGGGTGAAAAAGAAGAAATAATGATTCACGAATAAAAACGCTCCAGAAAGTATTCCAGGTCGATTGTAGTCAGAGTTCTTAGTGGTATAATTCCTGCTGCAATGTTGCCCACTATTCCCCACGACGATTCTTGTCGATTTCTGCTGATGCAGGGGGAATTTTACGTATCTCTTTAAAACACAAAAGAAAGAAAGGTTTACTATGGATGTTTCTAAATGCATGCGGACAAAACTGGTTCTCGCCAAACCGGACTGTGACTATAAAAGTCTGTTGTGCAAAATCGCAGACCCTACACCGCGACAAGCCTACATCGTGGACGAAAATTACAAACTGCTCGGGATTGTCTCTGCCATGGATCTACTCAAAGAAATCATCCCTTCCTACATGAATGCAGATCTGGCGCGCTCCTTGACCGATGAAGCCGACTTTTTGCAAAAACAGGTTGAGAAGGTCAAGGATAAGTGCGCCAGAGACATCATGGTCACGAAGTTTGCGTATCTCCGCCCTTACCATCAACTCCTTGAAGCCGACGCCCTGATTGCCGAAAGAGGTTTCAACACGCTGCCAGTGCTTGATGAGCAGGGCAAACTCCTTGGAGAAATCACGCGGCGGAATATCCTTTTACAGCTGGTTGACAGCTGTGCGGCGTTCAATCTCAACGACAGGGAGCTCGTGGATCTCTCATTGCTCTAAGCTCAGGGATATGGAGAGTTTTCTGATACAATTTGCATAGATGAACGGAGTGATCCATGTTCTGGACAGCAACAATCATATTTCTTGTGGCCTACGCACTCATTATCTCGGAAAAAATCCACAAAACCAAGGTTGCCCTATTTGGCGCGGCTCTTGTTCTGATGACCAAGGTTTTGTTGCAGCATGAAGCATTTAATAATATTGATCTTGGCGTTGACTGGAATGTTATTTTTCTTCTCATTTCCATGATGATCATCATTAACATCATGACAAAAACTGGGGTTTTTCAATACGTTGCCATCAAATGTGCCAAGTTAGCCAAAGGCGAGCCCTTCAGGATTATGCTCCTGTTCGCAATTATCACCGCTGTTGGCTCTGCTTTTCTCGATAATGTCACCACGGTTCTGCTCCTCGTGCCGGTTACCTTGTTCATCGCCGACCAGCTGGAGATCAATCCCATCCCTTATTTGATTACCGAAGCGCTAGCGTCTAATATCGGCGGCACTGCGACCCTGATCGGCGACCCTCCAAATATCATGATTGCCTCCAAAGCGGGGCTCAATTTCATGGACTTTATTGTCCACCTTACCCCCGCAATTATCATCATTTTTCTTTTCTGGATGCTGGCCTGGAAAGTGATTTTTGGAAAACGGCTGCATGTTCGTGATGAACTCAAAAAGAGGATCATGACCCTCCAGGAAAGAGAGCAGATTAAAGACCCGATGCTATTGAAAAAGTCATTGATTGTCCTGATCCTGACCATTCTTGGATTCATGCTCCACGGATTTTTTCATTACGAACCTGCCACGGTCGCCCTCATGGGTGCAACAACACTGCTACTGATCTCAGGTGAAGACCCACACAGTATTCTTGCCGAAGTGGAGTGGCCAACCATCTTCTTTTTCATCGGCCTGTTCATTATTATCGGAGGGATCGTCAAGGTCGGACTCGTGGAAGACATGTCACGCGCGATGATCGCCGTCACCAATCCCCAGCCTGAAAATATGACCATGCTTGCCATGGTCATGCTCTGGTTCTCAGCGGTCTGCTCGGCGGTTGTCGACAATATTCCCTTTGTTGCCACCATGAATCCCCTGCTCATTGATATGGTACATAAGGTCTACGGTCTGGCTCCGGGTATGGCAACGGTTGAGCACATTCAACACCAGGCGATGATGCCAGTCTGGTGGTCGCTTGCGCTTGGTGCCTGTCTCGGTGGCAACGGTTCCCCTATCGGCGCATCTGCCAATGTCATTGTGGTTGGTCTAAGCGAAAAAGCGGGACATAAAATCACCTTTGTACAGTTTCTCAAATATGGGCTACCCGTCATGCTTCTGACCGTTTTTCTGTCGATGATCTATATCTACGTCCGTTACTACCTGCTCAAATGGTATTAACCGACTGGGGTGATTTATGAGGCAGCTGGGAATAGCGCTAGTTTAAGCAGTATTGCAGTAAACTTGGGACTGTCCCCAGACCCATCGGGGGCTGTCCCGAAGTTTACGACCCACGAAGAATCGCAGCGGTTCGCACCGCAAAATCCTGGGACAGCCCCCATGCGGGGACAGTCCCGTATATGGCAATTTCCTTAAACTAACGCCATTTGAGACAGCTGGTCAATTCTGGTAACTGGGAGAGTTAATCTGCTGCCATAGAAATCTAATCGTACAAAAAAAGGGCATCACCACGGATGCCCTTTTTGACCATTTATTTAAAGATCTGTTACTTGCCCCATTTTTCCTTGATTCGGCGTACTGCCGTTTCCACATTTTCTTTCTCACCAAATGCTGAAAGCCGGAAATATCCTTCACCACTGGGACCGAAGCCGCTGCCGGGAGTGCCGACAACAAAACATTCATCAAGGAGTTTATCAAAGAAATCCCAGCTACTCATCCCTTCTGGAGTTTTTAGCCAGATGTAAGGGGCATTGACGCCGCCATAACATTTTATTCCGGCTTCGGTTAATCCTTCACGGATAATGCGGGCATTTTCCATGTAGTAATCGATGATTTCCTTAACCTGTGTCCAGCCTTCATCACTGTATACAGCTGCAGCTGCTTTTTGAACCGGATAGGAGACTCCGTTGAATTTGGTACACTGGCGACGATTCCAGAGCCTATTGAAGCTATATTTTTCACCGTGAGCAGTTGTCCCCATCAATTCTTCCGGAATGACAGTCAATCCGCAGCGTACTCCGGTAAATCCAGCTGTTTTAGAGAAAGAACGGAACTCGATAGCACATTGCCTGGCTCCCTCGATCTCGTAGATGGAGTGGGGAATATCAGCTTCTGTTATATATGCTTCGTAGGCAGCATCAAACAGAATCACGGCAGCATGTTCAATCGCATAATCAACCCAGGCTTTCAGTTGCTTCTTAGTAGCAACAGTTCCGGTCGGATTGTTGGGATAGCAGAGATAGATCAGGTCAACTTTTTCGCTTGGGAAATCAGGATTAAATCCATTCTTCTCAGTACACGGCAGGTAAACCAACCCGTCATAATAACCCTTTTCATTCATTTGACCGCTTCGGCCAACCATAACGTTGGTGTCATTATAAACCGGGTAGACCGGATCGCCAATGGCGACCTTGTTGCTCAGATCAAAAATATCAAGAATATTACTGCTGTCACATTTGGATCCGTCAGAGATAAATACTTCTGATATTTTCAAACTGACACCAAGTGGTTTATACGCTTTATCAATGATAATCTGTGATAGCCAATCATAGCCCTGCTCTGGACCGTAACCATGAAAGGTTGCTTTATCTGCCATTTCATCAACGCCCTGGTGAAATGCTTTGAGGACCTCTGGAACCAGGGGTTTTGTTACATCACCGATACCAAGACGGATAACGCTTGCATCCGGATTAGCCTGTGTAAACTCACTGACTCTACGGCTGATTTCCGGAAAGAGGTAGCCAGCTTGAAGTTTTAGGTAATTATCATTGATCCGTGCCATAGGTTATTGCTCCTGTAATGCAGTCTGCAGCATAGAAATCGGGCGGAGTGTAAATATCCCCCCGGATTCATTATATTTCTGGTGTAGATTTGAGTTCAGTTAACTTTATCCTGAGCCCATTGGCCAACGTTCTGAATATCTTTCCCTAGACCCTTGACTGTTTCACAACCGGCGATAAAGAGGAGTAAAAAGATGAACAGTAGTGCCAGATATTTTTTCATTATGCTCTCCCTGTAAGTCAATTTTACTTGTAACTTGTATCCAGGAAACGGGGGAATAGGCTTTAATCGAGCCACTATCGATTCAGCTTAAGCCCAAAACATCCTGCATATCATAAAGCCCGGAACTTTTACCTTGCAGCCATTGACAAGCTCGCACTGCTCCACGGGCAAACATATCTCGACTCATGGCACGGTGGCTGATTTCTATCCGCTCTCCCATACCGATGAAATAGACAGTGTGTTCACCGACAACATCACCGCCCCGCACACTTTGCATGCCAATCTCTTCTTTGGTTCGTTCACCGCACATCCCTTCGCGGTGATAGTTAGCAACCTGGTTATAGTCACGTCCCAGAGTTTCGGCGACAACTTCACCCATGCGAACGGCTGTTCCAGAGGGGGAATCTTTTTTCTTATTGTGGTGCAACTCAACGATTTCGACATCAAAATCATCGCCAAGGATTTTAGCAGCTTCTTTGAGGAGCGTGAAGCAGGCATTAACGCCGACACTCATGTTGGGAGCAAGAACCACCGGGATTTGCTCAGCATATATTTCTACCTGTTTTTTTTGCTCAGGGGTGAAACCTGTTGAACCACTGACAACCATTTTTCCCAGTTTTGCGCAGATTTCCAGATTTTTCAGGGTGACATCGGGAAAGGTGAAGTCAATCAGGAGATCGGCATTGGCCATAGTTGCAGTCAAATCATCAGTGATCGGCACTCCCAGCTCACCCACAGCTGCAAGTAACCCTGCATCTGCGCCAATCTGCGGGTGTCCGGGACGTTCAGTTGCGCCGGACAACTCCAGCCCCTCCGCTTCCAAAACTGCTTGAATTAGACGACCACCCATGCGACCGGCAGCTCCTACGATTGCTACTTTCATCAATTTTCACCTGTGTTTTGTATCACATTGATAGGGTGCGGCAAGCAGCGCCCCTACATAATTCAAATTAAACCATGCTTACGCAGCACAGTTTGCAGTTGTTCCAGAGGATTCGATTGCATGGCAACCAGTGGCAAACGGACATCAGCTTGGCACTTACCCATCAATGCTGCAGAGGTTTTTACCGGAACCGGATTTGATTCGATAAACATAGCTTGATGGACATCAAGGAGTTGCAGGTGCAGCTGTCGCGCCTCGTCCCAACGGCTTCCCTGAATTGCTTGAACCATCGCCTTAACCTGTTTCGGCATGATGTTGGCTGTGACTGAAATAACCCCTTTGGCACCACACGCCATCAATGGCAAAGTGAGGAAATCATCTCCGGAGAGGACAGCAATTTTATCCCCAGCCCGGGCAATAATTTCACTCGCTTGAGTGATATCACCCGAGGCCTCTTTGATCGCGACAATATTGTCAATTTCTGCCAGGCGAACGGTTGTTTCAGCAACCATATTTATCCCGGTTCGACCAGGGACATTATACAAAACCTGTGGCAGAGCAACATTCTCAGCAATGGCTTTAAAGTTTTGGAAGAGCCCCTCCTGAGACGGTTTATTGTAGTAGGGGGCAACCAGGAGAACCCCATCGGCACCCATTTCTTTAGCATGCTGGGATATTTCTATTGCTTCAGCGGTAGCATTGGAACCCGTACCGGCAAGAACCGGAATCCGTTTATTCACCTGCTCGATGCAGACCTTGATTACCTGATCATGCTCTTTATAATCTAATGTAGCAGATTCACCGGTGGTTCCGCAGGGGACGATAACATCGGTACCATTCTCAATTTGAAATTCAATCAGTTGACGGTAGCTTTCTTCATCAAACTTCCCCTGAGCATCAAAAGGGGTAATGATTGCGACCATAGATCCTTGAAACATATTTTCCTCCTTGCCTAACGATCAGTTAAAATAACTGTCTGGTACTTTATCTATAGCAGTTTGTACTGTGCTTGACGAGGTGTCGATTGGTCGTACCGGCCCTTTTTTCCCACAACCATTCAGGCTAAAAATAAAAATGATCCCGATTAAAAAAAATATTGCTCGCAAAATCCGACGGTCTCCTATGATGATTTTAAACGGCTCAGTTCTCGTTCAACAGCTTCTCGTGCTGTTCCTCCGGTTGCCTTTCGGGCATTGACTGAGGCCTCAAGGGTGACAAAATCGTAAATATCTGCTTCGATCAGAGCAGAAAATTCCCGGAATTCAGCCAAACTCAGTTCAGGGATATCTTTCCCCATTTCAACACAATATCGCACAGTTTTGCCCACCACTTCATGTGCCTGACGGAAAGGCAATCCCTTGCGGACACAATAATCAGCAACATCAGTTGCGGTGGAGAAACCACGCGCTGCCGCAATCCGCATGTTATCTCCCTTAACTTCCAGCTCTGCTATCATGTCGGCAAAAATTTTCAGACTCCCCTTGACCGTATCGATGGTATCAAAAAGAGGTTCTTTATCTTCCTGCATGTCCTTATTATAGGCCAGAGGCAACGCCTTCATCAAAGTCAACAGAGAGATCAGATTGCCATAAACCCGCCCGGTTTTACCCCGAACCAGTTCAGGGACATCAGGGTTTTTTTTCTGTGGCATTATTGAGCTGCCGGTACAGAAAGAATCGGAAAGCTCGATGAAATTAAAGTCAGCACTTGACCAGAGAACCAGTTCTTCTGACAGCCGCGACAGGTGCATCATCAAGATGCCGGCAAAGCTGCAGAACTCAATAGCAAAATCACGATCAGAAACACTGTCAATGCTGTTTCTGGTCACTCCAGCAAAACCCAGCTGCTCGGCAAGCCATTCACGGTCGATGGGGAAGGTGGTTCCGGCTAAAGCTCCCGCACCGAGAGGGAGGACATTGAACCTGACCCGTAGATCACGCAGTCTGCTGCTGTCGCGGGCAATCATTTCGCGGTACGCGAGCATGTGATGGCTGTAGAGTACCGGCTGAGCCGTCTGCAGATGGGTGTACCCGGGCATGATGACATCAAGGTTCTGCTCGGCCTGTTGGATCAATGAGTTTTCGAGCTTTTTGAGGTAGCCAAGAATCGTATCGATTTCATCACGCAGATAAAGGCGGATATCAACCGCAACCTGATCGTTACGACTGCGTCCGGTATGGAGTTTTCCACCGACAGCACCGATTCTTTCGATCAACCGCGCTTCAATATTCATGTGGATATCTTCAAGCGCAACCGAGAACTCAAACTGCCCCGTTTCGATATCCTCTAGAATCCCATTCAATCCGACAATGATTTGATCAGCCTCTTCGACGGCAATGATCCCTTGTCGACCAAGCATTTCGGCATAGGCTTTGGATCCCTGGATATCATAGCGGTAGAGGCGCTGGTCAAATTCGATAGAGGCGGTAAATTCCTCGACAAATTTGTCGGTCGGTTGGGTAAAACGCCCACCCCAGAGTTTCTTGCTCATCTGGTTTCTCCGATAAAAGAACTATTTTTTTGCTTCGCGCTGGATTGCGGCAATCCGCAAACGCAGGGCACTCAGTTTAATAAAACCTTCGGCGTCAGCTTGATTATAGACATCATCTGCTTCAAAAGTTGCAAAGTCGACATTGAACAGACTGTCAGTTGCAGAGTCTCGACCGACCACCCGGCAGTGCCCTTTATACAGTTTGATGCGAGCTTTGCCATTGACGGTTTTTTGGGTTTCGTCAATCAGTGCCTGCAGCGCGATCCGCTCTGGAGCAAACCAGTAGCCGTTGTAAATCATCGCAGCATAGCGGGGAACCAACGAATCACGCAGGTTCATCACTTCACGATCCATGGTAATCTGTTCAACGCCACGGTGGGCTTCTTCCAGAATGGTTCCGCCGGGAGTTTCATAGATACCACGGCTTTTCATGCCGACGTAACGATTTTCCAGCAGATCAACCCGTCCGATACCATGTTTGCCACCGAGTTCATTCAGTTTTGCCAGTAGGTTGGCTGGGGAGAGGCGTTCTCCGTCAACTGCAACGGCATCACCTTTTTCAAACTCTATCTCAACATATTCTGGCTGATCGGGTGCATCTTCTGGAGCAACACTGAGGACATACATCTCTTCTGGAGCTTCTGCCCAGGGGTTTTCCAGAACATCACCTTCAAAGGAGATATGGAGCAGGTTGCGATCAGAGCTCCAGGGGAATTTTTTGCTGGTTGGGATTGGAATTCCATGTTTCTTGGCGTATTTCTCAAGAGCCGTACGACTATTCAGATCCCACTCCCGCCAAGGGGCAATAACTTTGACTGATGGATCAAAATGGTAATAGGAAATTTCAAAACGAACCTGGTCATTGCCTTTTCCGGTCGCTCCATGGGAGACAGCATCAGCCCCTTCTTTGGCAGCAATTTCCATCTGTGCTTTGGAAATTAACGGTCTGGCAATAGAGGTTCCAAGAAAATAACGACCCTCGTAGATCGCATTGGCACGGAACATTGGAAAGACAAAATCGCGGGTAAATTCCTCTTTCAGATCGAGGATATGACAGACACTGGCACCAGTATTTTTAGCCTTTTCTGGAATACCATCCAGTTCTTCTCCTTGACCGAGATCAGCGGAAAAGGCAATAACTTCACAATCATATTCCTCAATCAACCATTTGAGAATAATCGAGGTATCCAGCCCACCGGAATAGGCGAGAACAACTTTTTTGACATCTTCTTGTTTACCCATTTTATTTACTCCTAAATTTTAATGCGCTCGTGAAAACGAATCCGATAGCTAAGCATAAATTTTGTCCTACAAGGCTTGGGTTTTGTCAGGGGTGAAGACATACACAAGGATGTCGAAGTCCTGAAAAAAACCGTAACGCAGTGGGGCTGAATTTTTGCGACGCTATCAAAGTTTAATGACGTATGTGTCGGCCATCCGGTCATGCAGGCCCTGTTTCTGATCATCAAAGGCAACCATCAAATAACCGATACCAAAGATAATCCCTGAAATGAATTTTGCCGGGATTTCACGAAAAGCCGCCCTGCCATAACTGATCGGAGAGCCATCACGCCTGATTACCTTGATCCGTAAGGCCATCTTTCCCGGTGTTTGGCCACAATAACCAGTGAAGAAAACATAGTAGACAATGCTGAGGACAAAGCCGAATAATTGTATCAGGATCGCCATATTTCCAACTGCACCTTCGCTGCCTCCACCTGTGACAACCCCGGCCACGGCAAGCAGTGATCCTAGCAGAAACTGCAGCACAAATACAATAAACGCATCAATGAAGGTAGCAACCACGCGCATCCAGAATCCCGCCTTCGGCAAAGCATCTATCTCAGCTTGAGCAGATATTTTTGTTTCGTTCGTCCTGGACTGATATCCACCAGCTATCACTTCCGGCCGTGAAGCCGGTTCCTGAGCCTGCAGTTGTAACGGAAAGCTCTGTTTACATTTTGGGCAGTTGACCCTGACGGTATCTGCCGGCAGTTGCTCCGGGTCAACCTGCTTGCTAAAACCACAGTGGGGACAGATAATCTGCATCGGTCAACGTGCCATCAACGTTGCCAAAATCGCTTTTTGTACATGTAGACGATTTTCGGCTTCATCGAAAATAATTGATTGTGCCCCCTCAACCACCTCATCGGTGATCTCTTCGTCTCGATGGGCAGGTAAACAATGCATCACGACGGCTTCAGGATCAGCCAGTTTAAGCAAGGAGCTATTGATCTGGAACCCTCTAAAAGCTTTCATCCGTTCCTGTTGCTCTGCCTCATGCCCCATGCTGGCCCAGACGTCAGTACTGAGAACATCTACCCCCTCAGCGGCTTCACGTGGATCGTTGGTGAGCAGAATTTTTGCACCAGATTTTCGCGCCAGAGCAACTATTTTGCTATCCGGTTCATACCCTTTGGGGGTGGCAATACATAGCTCAAAACCGGCAACAGCCGCAGCATTAATCCAACTGTTTGCCATGTTGTTGCCGTCACCAATCCAACAATATTTCAGATTACGGTAGTCTTCTTTATGTTCGGTCACGGTAAAGATATCAGCAACTAACTGACAGGGGTGGTAGAGATCGCTCAAACCGTTGATGACCGGCACATAGCTGTGTTCGGCAAACTCTTCCAGAGCGGCATGAGAATAGGTTCGTGCCATGACTCCGTCACAGTAGCCCGACATCACCCGGGCGGTATCCTTGATTGGTTCACCTCGACCCATCTGGGTGGTTCCAGAATGGAGAAACAACCCATGACCGCCGAGCTGGAACATACCGACTTCAAAAGAGACCCGGGTACGAGTTGAGCTTTTCTCAAAAATCATCCCCAGAGTTTGTCCTTTGAGCAACTGATGGGAAGTCCCTTCTTTTTGCTTTTGTTTCAGTTCTCTAGCTAGAGAAAAGATCGATTCAAGATCTTCCAGAGACCAGTCCGAGAGGGCAAGAAAGTCCTTATTCATATAATTCTCCCAAAGAAATTATTAACCACAGAGGCACTGAGACACAGAGAGAACCTCTTTGGTTTTTCTCAGAGACTCTGTGTCTCTGTGGTTCAACGGTTATATTTCTTTAAAAATCCCATTTAAAATTTCAATCATCTGATCAATTTCTTCTTGGGTCACGATCAGTGGTGGTACAAAGCGGAGGATTTTTCCTGCCGTACAATTAATCAACAGACCACGTTTAAGGGCTGTTTTGACAATCTCACCCCCCTCGATTGTCAGTTCCATTCCCACCATTAGTCCACGCCCACGGACTTGGATAATAAAAGGGTATTTAGTTTGTAGTTGCTCCAGTTTCGTCTTCAGGTAATCACCCATGGTGACACTGTTTTTCAGAACACTCCCCTTGAGGTAGACCTTCATTGCAGCAACTCCAGCAGCAGCCAGAAGAGGATTTCCGCCAAAGGTTGAACCGTGGGTTCCGGGGCCAAGAGCTGTGGCGTACTTTTCCCTGACAACCATGGCACCGATGGGTGCCCCTGCTGCCAGCGCTTTGGCAAGAGTCATCACATCGGGTTCGACACCATCGTGTTGATAAGCAAACAGTTTTCCGGTTCGGCCAAGTCCGACCTGAACTTCATCAAAGATCAGCAACAATCCATTTTGATCGCATAGTTCCCGGACAGCCTGGAGATATCCTTCTGGCGGGATGTTGATTCCCCCTTCACCCTGAATTGGCTCCAACATGATAGCGCAGGTTTTCGAGCTGATTGTTGCTTTAATTGCTTCAATGTCACCGAATGGAACATATTTAAATCCCGGCAGCAACGGGCCAAATCCAGTGCTGATTTTTTCCTGATCTGTCGCACTGATTGTCGCGATCGTCCGGCCGTGAAAAGAGTTTTTGGCAGTTATAATTTCAATCCGATCATCACCATGGTTATCGAGACTGTATTTACGCACCAGCTTTAACGCCGCTTCGTTGGCTTCAGCTCCCGAGTTACAGAAGAAGACCCGGTCACCAAATGAGTGTTCGCAGAGGATTTCCGCCAGTTCAATCTGCTGCGGAATATGGAAAAAGTTGGAACAGTGCAGCAGCTTTCCTGCCTGATCCTGCAAGGCGGCAACAACTTCAGGATGGCAATGACCAAGATTATTAACGGCAACACCTGCAAGGAAATCAAGATATTTTTTGCCCTCAATATCGGTCAGCCAACAGCCCTCACCACTTGCAGCAACCAAAGGATAGCGTCCGTAGGTTTTGGCAACATGGGTCAAGCCCCGTTTAATCCAGCTTTGTGAATTGCTCATGAATTATGCCTCGCTACAACCGTTCCAATTCCTTTGTCGGTAAACATTTCCAGCAAGCAGGCATGTTCCATCCGGCCATCAATGATATGGGCTCGCATAACACCCTCGCCAATGGCATCGACACAGCAGTTAACCTTCGGAATCATTCCGCCGGAGATGGTTCCATTATTAATCAGATCGGGAACCCGTTGAATGTCGATGGTTGAAATAAGCTTGCCTTGCTTATCCTTGACCCCTTCGATATCGGTCAATAAAATTAATTTTTCAGCTTTGAGTGCTCCGGCAATTCTTCCGGCAACCAGATCGGCATTAATATTATAGGTTTCACCATTGAGACCGCTGCCGATTGGGGCAATAACCGGAATGAAGTTATTTTCTTCCAGGCTTTTGATAATGGCAGGATCAACAGATTCAACTTCGCCAACCATGCCAATGTCAATAATTTCCGGTGTCAGGGTGTCTGGATTGACAGCCGTCATTTCCAGTTTTCGAGCCTGAATCAAGCCACCATCTTTACCAGTGATACCGACTGCCTTCCCGCCATGCCGGTTAATATTGGTGATAATCTCTTTGTTGACTTTACCACCGAGAACCATTTCGACGACATTCATGGTTTCGCTATCGGTGACCCGCATTCCTTGAATAAAATGGCTTTCAATTTTCATTGCCTCAAGAACTTTGCCAATCTGTGGTCCACCACCATGAACGACGACCGGATTCAATCCAATATACTTCATCATAATGATATCGCGGGCAAAGCTCTCTTTCAGGTGTTCTTCAACCATGGCATTGCCACCATATTTGATGACGATGGTTTTGCCATAAAAACGCCTGATCCAGGGGAGCGTTTCCATCAGAACATTGGCTTTCCCGATCAGCTCTTCCATTGCCATTATCTTATAACCTCTTAACCGAAATAATAGAGTCGCTCAACAACTAACATTTTGATATTATTATAGAATATAGCGCGACAAATCCTCATCCTGACTGATTTCTGCCAGCCGCTGTTGAACGTCTTTGGCGCTGATACTCACCTGCTTTTCAACCAGTTCCGGAGCCATAAAGGAAAGATCTTCCAGAAGCTTTTCCAGAATCGTATGCAGGCGTCTGGCACCAATATTCTCTGTCCGGTCATTGACCGTTTTGGCGATCTTCGCCATTTCGCGAATCGCCTCATCATCAAAGGCCAGTTCGATCGCCTCGGTCTTCATCAATTCCTTATATTGACGGATCAGAGCATTTTTTGGTTCAGTGAGAATACGATAGAAATCATTCTCATCAAGGCTGTTCAATTCAACCCGAATCGGAAAACGACCCTGCAGTTCCGGAATTAAATCTGACGGTTTAGCCGTATGAAATGCCCCGGCAGCAATAAATAGAACATGGTCAGTTTTAATCGAACCATGTTTGGTACTGACGGTACTCCCCTCCACAATCGGGAGAATGTCTCGCTGTACCCCTTCCCGGGAAACTTCAGGGGCATGAACCCCCTCGCGACTGGCAATTTTATCTATTTCATCAATAAAGATGATCCCATTCTGTTCTGCTCGTTCACGAGCCAGGGTAGTGACATTTTCCATATCAATCAGTTTCTCGGCCTCAGATTCAATCAGATGTTGACGCGCCTCACTGACCTTAACCCGTTTACGCTTGGAACTTTTAGGGAACAGATTACCAAACATCTCCTTGATATTCATCCCCATCTCTTCGTTTCCCTGTGGGGTAAAAACCCCCATGGTCGGCATGCTGCTGACCTCAATCTCCAGTTCTATGAAGCGCTCTTCCAGTTCTCCCAATCGCAACAATTTACGCAGCCGTTCGCGGGTATGCTGCCGTTGATCCTGTTTGTCCGGGGATTGGTCAGTTTCGCCTGGAAGCAGGAGATCAAGAAGTTTTTCTTCGGCATTATCTTCGGCTTTGAGCTGCATTTTTTGTGTTTCTTCTTCTTTCACCATATTGATCGACAGTTCTAGCAGATCACGAACCATGCTTTCAACATCACGACCGACATAGCCAACCTCAGTGAACTTACTTGCTTCAACCTTAATAAACGGAGCTTGAGCCAGCTTGGCCAGTCGTCTGGCAATCTCGGTTTTCCCCACACCAGTAGGGCCAATCATAATAATATTTTTGGGCGCAATTTCGTCCCGCAATTCAGCCGGAACCTGCTGGCGGCGCCAGCGATTTCTGAGAGCAACGGCAACTGCCCGTTTGGCATCATTCTGGCCGATAATATAGCGATCCAGTTCGGAAACGATCTCTCTGGGGGTAAAATTATTCACTTAAGAACCTCAATAGAAATTTTATCATTGGTATAGATACAAATATCAGCAGCAATTCTCAGCGCTTGATCAACAATTTTTTCGGCATCAAGGGCGGAGTGAACGACCAGTGCACGAGCCGCCGCCAGAGCAAAACTGCCGCCAGAGCCAATTGCGGCGACATCATCATCCGGCTCAATAACATCGCCCGCACCAGAAATGATCAGGGTGACATCCTTATCGGCGACAATCAGCAATGCTTCTAAGCGTCGTAATACCTTGTCGGTGCGCCAGTCTTTGGCCAAAGCTACGGCGGCACGAGAGAGATTGCCATTGAATTCTTGTAATTTGGCCTCAAATTTCTCAAACAGGGTAAAAGCATCAGCTGTACTCCCGGCAAACCCGGCAAGAATCTGATCCTGATAAATTCGGCGAATTTTCCGGGCACTATGTTTCATCACCGTATTGCCCAGACTGACCTGCCCATCTCCGGCCAAAGCTACTTGTGCCTTATGCCGAACACAACAGATTGTTGTCCCTTTAAACATTTATAACTCCAGAAAAATTAAGTTGTTGAAGAATGATAACAAATGATAACAAATAACATAAAGAGGGACTGATAATAAAGGTCTAAAGCAACGATAGTTAGAGGGACAATTCAGGAGTTCAGGGGTTTTGAGCTTGGCAGAAAAAATTCGATGGTTGCTATGGTTCCCTGATTCGGTTGGCTCTCAATATACAGTTGACCACCCATGTTACGAATGAAATCACGGGCATAGTAAAGACCGAGCCCAAACCCACGCACCTGACCGGTATGCTCGGGGTCAACCTGGTAAAATTTATTGAATATCTTAGCAAGCTCCTGCTGTGGAATACCAATACCGGTGTCTTTAATCAACAGTTTAACGTGATTAGCATCCAGCTTTCCTTCAATACTTACCGAGCCCCCTTTGGGGGTGAACTTGATAGCATTATCGAGCAGGGAGCGGATAGCAAAACTGATCCTTTGCGGATTCAACATCAGCGGTTCTTTTGGCAACGGAGGATGAATGGTATTCTCAAGGGTAATTTGCCGTTGCAGTGCCGCTGGTTGTAAGGCAAACACCTCTCGATCTACAAGCAGTCCCAAATCAATGGGCTCAAGGGTCAAAGCTTCCTCTTGCAGGGTTGCATCACTAAAGTAAAGAAGATCCTGGATCAGTTGTTCAAGGTGGACTGTTTCAGCCTGAACCATAGCCACCATCTGTTTGAAGTTAGCATCATTCGGACTTTCAACCCCCTCCGCAATATTTTGAATGAACAGAGAGATAGCAGTTGCCGGAGTTTTCAGCTTGTGAGAAATCAGCCCGAGAAAATCACTTTTGAGCTGATCAGTCCGTTTCAGATCAGCCAGTTCTTGACGGATTTTTTGTTTTTCAAAAACTTTTTCTACAGTTGTGGTGAGCTGAAAGATATTGATTGGCTTGTTGATAAAATCATCTGCTCCCGTCTTAAGAGCTTGGAGAATCAATTCCTTATCTGAATAGCCAGTCATCAAAATCACCGCCTGATCAGGTTGTAATTCTTTTATTTTTTGTAACAACTCCAGACCATCCAAATTCGGCATCATGACGTCGCTGAGAACAATATCAACCGCTATGGTTTCAAGAATTTTTAATGCCTCAAGTCCATCTTTTGCAAGCAAGACATGGTAATCATTCAGAACATTGACACAGAGTTCGCGAATGATCGGTTCATCATCGGCACAGAGAATAGTTTTTTGTTTTCGTTTGTGATTTAATTCAGCCAGAGACATATTTTCTCAGTTCTCTCGGATAGCCTTTAGATCGGCTCAACTTGTTTTACCAGATAAATATAGCGAAACAGCCAGAGATGTCTAGCTTCTAGCTGCTTATAAGTAAAAAGAATCAACGATTGCTGCAAATTCAGGTCAGAATCTTCTTCAGCTGCTCAGGGACTGCTTGTAATAGTTGTTCAATTTTATCAGTCTCTGACCCGCCAGCTTGTGCCAGTTCGGGACGTCCGCCTCCACGACCGCCGACGATTTCAGCCAGGGGTTTAATCAGATCGCCCGCTTTGACTCGATCGGTGAGATCTTTAGTGACCGCAACCAGTAGCGCCACTTTGCCGCCAGCATCAGAAACCAGCACCAGAACAGCGGAACCAAGTTTATCGCGCAATTGGTCAGAAAAATCTCGCAACCCCTTGCCATCAGTCCCAGGAATCTTCACCGCCAGCAGCTTAATCCCTTTTACCTGTTGTACCTGATCGATAAGTTCACCACTCCGCTCAACATTGGCTTTTGCTTGTAACTGCTCTAGTTCCTTTTCCGTCTTTTTCTGTTGCTCCAGCAGTTTTTGTAGCCGCAGTTCGAGTTTTTGTGGATCACTTTTGACCAGATCCGCCAAGCGTTGTAGAGTCTGCTGTTGTTGCTGAACTTGGCTCAGAGCCGTTGCTCCGGTTACTGCTTCGATTCGGCGGACACCTGCTGCGATACCTCCCTCACTTAAAATGCGAAACAGACCAATATCACCAGCGGCACTGGCATGGATTCCGCCACAGAGTTCCATACTATAATCGCCGATGTTGATAACGCGAACAGTATCACCATATTTTTCCCCGAATAGCGCCATGGCACCAGATTTCTGGGCAGCATCAGCACTCATTTCGCGGCTCTCTACTTGAGCATTGAGACGGATTTGCCGATTAACTTCATCTTCTATTTTTTGCAGCTCTTCAGTTGAAACAGGAGAAAAATGGCTGAAGTCAAAGCGTAATCGTTCCGCAGTAACCAGAGAGCCTGCCTGTTTGATATGTTCCCCCAGCAGCTTTTGCAGAGCTGCTTGCAACAAATGAGTTGCCGTGTGGTTCAGGATGATCTTTTGACGTCGTTCAGCATCAACCTTGATAGTGGCTTGCGCCCCTTTTTTGATCAACCCGGTGACAACTTCACAGACATGGACGTGGAGATCGGAAAGTGGTTTCGTGGTGTCAATAATTTTCAGGGTTGCTTCATCTGTAACAATCTCTCCGCTATCGCCGACTTGTCCTCCGGACTCACCATAACAAGGGGTGATCGCAGTAATAACTTCAACAGTTTCACCACAGGCTGAGTCCTCAACCAGTTCTCCCTGACGAATCAGAGCGAGGACTTCCCCCTGGTCTTCCAGTTTTGAATAGCCCGAGAATTCGGTTTGAACTCCCTGTTCCACCAGCTGTTTATAAATAGCGGAAACCGCTTCTTCACCTGAACCTTTCCAATGTTTCCGAGCCTTGGCTCGTTGCGCCTCCATACAGGCTTCAAAACCCTCTTCATCGAGGCTATAACCATCTTTTTCAACGATATCCGCGGTTAAATCGACAGGAAACCCATAAGTATCGTAAAGTTTAAAGACTGTTTCACCAGGGATAATGGTCTGTTTGGCCTCAACCAGCTGGGCAATTTCTTCCTGCAGTATTCGGAGTCCATTCCCCAGGGTTTGAATGAAACGCTCTTCTTCGTTCTGGACAACCTTGGCAACAAACTCTTTCCGTTTAGCCTCTTCTGGATAGGCATCGGCCATCGATTCAAGAACATAAATTGCAGGTTTGAACAGGATCGGATTTTCAAATCCTAGCATTTTAGCGTGGCGCATGGCACGGCGCATAATTCGCCGCAACACATAGCCACGCCCTTCGTTAGAAGGCAAAACACCATCAGCAATCAGATAGGCCGTGGCACGGCTGTGATCCGCCATAACCCGCATTGAGACATCATTTTCCTGATTCTCACCGTAGGTTTTCCCAGAGAGTTTTTCAATGTGGGCAATGATGTTGCGCAACAGGTCTGTATCATAGTTTGATTGTACCCCTTGCATAACTGTAGTGAGGCGCTCCAGCCCCATCCCGGTATCAACAGCTGGCTTCGGTAGCGGAACCAGAGTGCCGTCAGGTTGGCGATCAAACTGCATGAAGACGTTATTCCAGATCTCCATGTAGCGATCACAATCGCAGCCGACGGTACAGGTTGGTGAACCACAGCCGACTTCAGGACCATTATCGTAGAAGATTTCTGAACATGGCCCGCAGGGACCGGTGTCACCCATCGACCAGAAATTGTCTTCTTCAAAGCGGAAAATCCGCTCACGTGGAATCCCTTCCTGATGGTGCCAGATGTTGGCTGCTTCATCGTCGTCAGTATACACTGAAACATAAAGACGATCCTTATCCAGCCCCATTTCTACAGTCAAAAATTCCCAAGCATAAGCGATAGCTTCTTTTTTGAAATAATCACCGAACGAAAAGTTGCCGAGCATTTCAAAAAAAGTATGGTGACGAGCCGTACGTCCGACATTTTCGAGATCGTTATGCTTGCCCCCCGCCCGAACACATTTTTGTGAGGTCACCGCTCGCAGATAGGCACGTTTTTCATCACCCAGAAAGCAATCTTTAAACTGATTCATCCCCGCATTGGTAAACAGCAGGGTAGGATCGTTATGCGGGACAAGGGACGATGATGAGACAATCGTGTGTCCCCGTTCTTCAAAATACTTGAGAAATTTGGCGCGAATTTCATTTCCAGTGATCATTGTGTATGACCTTTCAAATATACTTATGTGCAAAATGGGATAGACACAGCTCTTCTGTTAATCTATTCACCGATTCAGGTTTAAATGTAAGTTTGGAATACTAATCGAAGCCGCCGGATTTGAAAAGGTTTTTCAGGGGCGAAAGGAGGGAGTCGGTCTTTTTGTTTAAAAGGCACATAATGAAAAATGAACTGACGGCCACAGGTTATGATTTTGGAAAATTTTTGTATGCATCCTTTCTATGCCCGATTTTGATGACTAAAATGATCAATTTCTCGTCTTGAATTTCATACACTATTCGGTAATTGCCAGAGCGAATTTTATGGAAAGGATTATCTCCCTTCATCTTGGTGGTTTGAGGGTTTGGCAGATTGTTGCAAAGTTCATCAATCTTCTTTTTGATTCTTATCAAATCCTTCTTAGGAAAACGCCGCAAAACCTTCAGAACAGCGGGACAAAACTCAATTGAGTATTGCATGGTCTAAAGCCCCAACTGTTTCCACATTTCTACTGCAGTCATATTTTCGCCAGAATCAGCAAGTGCTTTTTTGGCATCTGCAATATCAATATAATCTTCAATTTTACGCAATAATTCAAGCTCTTCTATGGAAATTAAAGCAGCTATTTCTTGCCCTCGCCTGGTTAAGACAATGGGCTCCTTGCCATAAGCAACTTGATTTACGATATCGGCAAAATTCTTCCGCGCATCTACTGTAGAAACTGTTGTTGTCATTTCGACCTCCATACGACCATTATGTACGTTTCGCAGATAATGTACATAAAGTACTGTTTGTTGTCAAATAAGGACAGGGCGAGAACCGTTTTCTCACGTATGACGCAGTCGGAATGGAGGGAACCCATAGGGCGAGAAGTTCAGGTGCCTTTTTCTGCAGACTCTTTTGTGGCACAAAAAAATCAGGCGCCGGGCGGGGGTGCAACCCCGCGGTCTTTGTTTCCCCAAAGGTCAAAGGCCGATTTGACCCCTATTTTCTTTTGACCCCTATTTTCTTATAATCAATCGGGATCATGGGCTCCTGCTTTAGTGCTTTAAGGCCTGCCCCAACCGATCTTTTACCTGAGGTGATATTTTTACCTTTATTGAAACACAAATACCCCGTCAAAATAGCGGTGAGTTTGTCTTTTGTCAATCAAAGCTCAGAAAGCGCCCCTATTCATTCCATCTGAAAAAAAATCCTTGCCAGCACTTCGGGCCGCATGTTAGCAAAACGGACTTTTCCATCCACGCCCTTATCTTTTTTTCAGGTTTTTTATGATTCATCTGACAAATATCACCAAACAACACGGGAACCGAGTGCTGTTTAAAAATGATGGTTTCCAAATTCTCCCCGGCAGTCGAACCGGCCTGGTTGGTTCAACGGTGCGAACAAGCACCTCCTCCAACGCCTTCCACTAAACCGGGACGCCATCCAGCAGTTTTTCCATATAGCTCACATCACTCATACCTTGTCCCCATTTTTACGACTTTCTTTTTTAGCCTGTTTTTCCAGTGAAGTGATGGTTTTGAGATACTCTTTCTCCACCTGTTCCAGAGTTTTGGCTTTGTACTTCCGATATTCGACCTTGGCTTTTTCCTGGGCATCGTTATGAGAGATCTTGCCTGCATGATCAAGCACTTTGCGCTTTGTTGAGCTCAGAATTGTGTCCAGCTCACGGACATAATCATCCATGTGCATCTCGCGCTCTTCGATGGCGTTTAGTTCGGCCAGATCAAAATAGGCGGAAACAAGGTTATTCAGAACCTTTAACTCTTTTTCGCTGAGATAGTTTTTAGCAATCATGGCTTCGGTCTGGGTGGGCTGGTTCCCTTTAAAATTGCTTAAGCCGGCAAAAGGTTTGTCACTATCGACGCGTAGATAAATCACTTCGCTGGCGGTGTGACCATGGGCGGCATAGTGCAGTTTGTTTTGTACGATCTTGAAAAACTGAAGGCTCTCTTCACTTTTTGGATCGTAATCGGTAGCCGTGGTGTAGAGCTCCAACACCTGACGGTACATCACTTTTTCGCTGGAGCGGATATCACGAATCCGGTTGAGCAGCTCTTTCCAATAGTTTCCGCCACCGAGGTTCTTTAAGCGTTCATCGTCCATGGTGAACCCTTTGATCAGGTACTCTTTTAAGCGTTGGGTGGCCCATTGTCTGAAGCGCGTTCCCTGAATAGATTTGACGCGATAGCCTACTGAAATGATGACATCTAAATTATAGAAATTTGTCGGCTTGGTAGAAAAATCGGAATTTCCGATTTTTCTCATCGTCTCCTCTCTATTTAACTCGGATTCTTTATAGAGGTTGAGGATGTGTTCGTTGATGGTTGAGCGGCTTTTCTGAAATAATTCAGCCATCTGGTCTATGCTCAACCATACTGTTTCCCCTTCAAGGCGTACCGATAGATCTGAACGTCCATCGTCACTTTGATAAATAATAATCTCGCTTATTTTCGCACTCATCAGTCCGCCCTCTGCCTACCGACAAGCAGGTCAATCTCCGCCACAATGGCGTCGATATCCGTGCGCAGTTGGTCGACGTGATTGCTTTCAAATTCACCAAAACTTAAAACTGCCACGCCCTTAAGTACCGCTGCTAAGCGGCTGTTTTTTTATCGGCAACGGTGTTGCCAAGACGGTTCTTTAGTGATTTAAGACCTGCCTCAACCAACCATTCAATCCTTTATCTAAGGAGATGTTTTCACCTTTATTGAAGCACAAAATACACGCTTAAAATAGCGATGAACTTGGTCTTTTGTCAATTAATCCTTGCCAGCACTTCAAGCCACATGTTAGCAAAACGAACTTTTTCATCCACACTTTTATCTTCTTTGTAGGGTTTTTATGATTCATTTGACAAATGTCACCAAACAACATGGGAACCGAGTGCTGTTTAAAAATGCAGGTTTTCAGATCCTCCCCGGCAGTCGAACCGGCCTGGTTGGCCCCAATGGTGCGGGGAAATCGACAATTTTTCGGTTGATCACTGGCGAGGAAACCCTTGACGGTGGTGAGATTTCGTGTGCCAAGAAAACCGTGATCGGTTATTTTTCCCAGGATACGGGAGAAATGGCAGGGCGATCAGCGTTGGCAGAGGTGGTCGCAGCTTCGGAAGCGACGGTTGCTCTCGGAGCGCAGATTGCGGCGATGGAAGAGCAGATGTGTGACCCGCTGACAGATGATGAAATGGCGCAACTGCTGGAACGCTACGGCAATGTTCAGCAGGAATTTGAGCATCGCGGTGGCTACGATCTTGAATCACGAGCGCAGGCGGTTCTCACCGGACTGGGAATCGGCCCTGAAGATTATAATCAACCAGTTGAAAGCTTCAGTGGTGGCTGGAAAATGCGCATTTCACTGGCCCGGATTTTAACCCTGAACCCCGACGTTCTGCTGCTTGATGAGCCAACCAACCACCTTGATGTTGAATCGATTATCTGGCTTGAAAACTGGTTATCCGAAGAGTACAAGGGGGCACTGGTGATGACCAGTCACGATCGCGACTTCATGAACCGACTGGTTTCGCGAATTGTTGAAGTGGGCAATGGGGCTATCACCAGCTATGGCGGAAACTACAATTTCTACCTGCGTGAGCGAGAAATCCGCCGCGAACAGTTGCTTGCCAGTCACCGCCGCCAGAAGGAGATGCTGGCGAAAGAAGAGGAGTTTATCGCCCGCTTTGCCGCCCGCGCATCCCATGCAGCTCAGGTTCAGTCCCGGATCAAAAAACTGGAGAAGATTGAGCGGATTGAACTACCGCCAGAGCAAAAGATTGTCCGCTTTGAATTTTCCGAGCCACCCCGTAGCGGCGATGATGTGATCGCCCTCGATTCTCTGGGAAAAATATGGATCCAGGACGATGGGACTGAAAAACCGGTTTTTTCAGGGATCAACAATATGGTTCGCCGGGGCAATAAGATCGCCGTTGTCGGGATCAACGGAGCAGGAAAATCGACATTTCTGAAAACTCTCGCAGGTCAGACCGAACCAACCACAGGGTCGGTTGTGATTGGAGCCAATGTCTTCCCCGGTTACTTCAGCCAGCATTCAATGGAACTCCTTAACCCAAAAAAGACGGTTTTTGAAACGGTTCAGGATGCGTTACCGCAACAGACAATTGGAGTTCTACGGAATTTGTGTGCAGCATTTCTGTTTCAGGGGGATGATGTCGATAAACGGGTTGATAAACTCTCCGGTGGTGAAAAATCGCGGCTGGTTTTGGCAACAATTCTCGGTCGTCCGTTAAATCTACTGATCCTTGATGAACCGACCAATCACCTCGATATTCAATCCCGCGAGGTACTCCTTGCTGCACTGAAAGGTTTTTCCGGCACGGTGTTGCTGGTCAGTCACGACCGCCATTTTCTCCGTTCATTGATTAATCGGGTCTTTGAGATCGACCATGGTGCCATGATCGCCTATGAGGGTGATTACGAATACTATCTGGGGAAAACGGGATAAAAAATCAATCTGATTAGTACAAATCTTCCGCTATACAATTGAAATCAATCCCCTCTCCATGAGGGAGAGGGCTAGGGTGAGGATGAGGGGGAAAGGTCACAAAACACCCCTTATAATTCTGGGGACACCTTAGAATGGCGCTAGTTTAAGAAATTCTGCAGTAATCTCGGGACTGTCCCCAGCACCATCGGGGGCTGTCCCAAGAGTTTACGAGCCATAAACTGTGGCGGTTCGCACCGCAAATACCCTTAAACCAGCGCCATTCGGGACACCTTTCCTAATATCGGGAAGTTTCAGTCTCCATCCTCTTTCTTTATGATGTCAAAAATATCACCAAGAGCAAATCCCCGGCGTTGAAAAAAACCGATAGCTCTACGGCGTTCACGTTGGTCGGCAGTGGTGTAGTTGAAACCTGGAAAGCGGCGTTGGAGTTGTTCTCTGAGAAGATCAGCGGGGGGAAATTCACTTTCTGCATCGATCACTGCCTGTTGGGCAAGTTCATCTGAGATGCCCCGGCGACGCAAATCAAAGAGAATTTTACGCCCGACTCCACGACCAGTTCGCATGAGCGATCGTGCTCGTTCGCTGGCGTAGCGGGTGTCGTCAAGATAGTTGTATTCCTGACACTTCTTCACTGCATTGTTGATAGCAGCCAAAGAAAAACCGAACTGTTCCAGTTTTTGGCGCAGTTCGGTTTCGCTTCGGTCTCGCCGGGTGAGAAGTCGCAACGCAGCAGAAAATGCTTTAGAATCGTTCGATTTCGACCTGTCCATCGGCATCGAGTCCTTCTTTTTCATTCGCCTCAGCATCTTTTTCTTCCTGATCCTTGCCACGCTCAAAATCCCCCCAGGAACCATCAGAGGTAGAATCAATCCCGGAAAACTTGAGTTTAAAGTCATCGGGATTGGAACTTTGCCGGAGAGCTTCTTCGTAACTGATCACTTTTCGCTTCACCAGATCCATCAGAGCCTGATCGAAGGTTTGCATGCCATAAGTGGTATATCCCTTGGCAATAGTGTCTCTGAGAAGAACCGTTTTTTCCTGATCATCAATCAATTCACGAACCCGACCGGTAGAAATCATCACCTCAACAGCAGCAACCCTTCCGGCTCCCTCTATCCGCGGAATCAAACGTTGCGAGATAACCCCTTTTAGAACATTGGAGAGCTGTAAACGGATATGGCGTTGCTGGTGTGGTGGAAACATAGAGATAATCCGTGAGATCGTTTCCGGGGCATCAATCGTATGCAGGGTTGAAAGCACCAGGTGTCCGGTTTCCGCAGCAGCAAGGGCGGTTTCTGCTGTTTCCAGATCACGCATTTCACCAACCAGAATGACATCAGGATCTTGACGTAAGGAACTTTTTAACGCCGTTGCAAATCCGCTCGTATCGAAACCAACTTCACGTTGGTTAATAATACATTTTCGATCCCGGTGCAGATATTCAATAGGATCTTCAACTGTCACGATATGAGCGGTTCGATTACTGTTGATATAATCAATCATTGCAGCCAGAGTGGTTGATTTTCCTGATCCGGTAGCTCCTGTCACCAGAACTAAGCCACGGGGTTCATCGGCAATTTTTTTCAGCACCTGTGGCATCAGCAGATCATCTAAGGTAGCGATTTTGAAGGGGATGGCGCGAAACACAGCAGAAACCGAATTGCGCTGCATAAAAACATTGGCTCTGAAACGTCCCAGACCCGGAACACCATAAGCTAAATCAACCTCATTCGCCTTTTCAAAGGTTGCCCGTTGTTTGTCATTCATGATTGCTTCACACATACTACGAACAGATTCAGCTGTCAGTCGTGGCGCTTTTGGTAACGGGCGAAGGTTACCATCGATACGGAAAACTGGTGGTAATCCTGCCTTCAAGTGAATGTCCGAGGTGTTGGATTTAAGTGCCATACCGAGAATGTCATTTAGATTCATAATTGTATCCTGTCTGACTTTTCAATTTAGTTGCTATTTGGAAACAGCTTTGTAATTATTCCTCGTCTGTATTACCGGGTGTTCTTTCTGCCCCAATTCCATAGAGTTCGCGTAAGCTTGCTTCAATCTCATCGGTTATTTCAGGGTGTTCTTTCAGATATTGTTTTGCATTCTCTCTTCCCTGCCCAACCCGCTCCCCTTTATAGGAAAACCAGGAACCACTCTTTTCGACAATATCGTTATCAACTCCCAGATCCAGGAGATCTCCTTCGCGGGAGATTCCGTTACCGTACATAATATCAAATTCTGCCTGCTTGAACGGCGGAGCCACCTTGTTTTTTACAACTTTAACCCGGGTTCTTCCTCCGATAACATCCTGCCCCTGTTTCAGGGAAGCAATTCGGCGAATGTCGAGTCTTATAGAGGCATAAAATTTCAGGGCATTACCGCCGGTGGTGGTTTCCGGGTTGCCGAACATCACCCCGATTTTCATCCGGATCTGATTGATAAAAATAATACTGCAATTTGATTTGCTGACGATGCCGGTCAATTTCCGCAGTGCCTGGGACATCAAGCGTGCCTGTAATCCCATATGGGAATCGCCCATATCTCCTTCAATTTCTGCCCGGGGTGTCAAAGCCGCAACCGAATCGATAACTAACAGGTCAATGGCACCGCTGCGAACTAACATCTCAGTAATTTCAAGAGCCTGCTCGCCGGTGTCTGGCTGACTAACTAACAGATCATCTATTTTAACCCCGAGATGTTGGGCATACTGAATATCAAGAGCATGTTCGGCATCAATAAATGCGGCAACTCCTCCCCGTTTTTGTGCTTGAGCCAGAATGTGCAGGGCGAGGGTGGTTTTGCCGGAAGATTCCGGACCAAAAATCTCAATGATACGGCCTTTGGGGATGCCGCCCACTCCGAGAGCAAGATCCAGGCTCAGAGCTCCGGTTGGGATTGTATCAATTGCCGGGATCTTAAAATCAGAACCAAGGCGCATAATGCTCCCCTTGCCAAATTGTTTTTCGATCTGACCCATTGCCAGATCCAGAGCACGATTACGGTTGTCGTCGGACATATTTTCCTCCAGTGGGCTATATTAATTTCTCTTTGATCTTTACTGGTAACTGCTTAGCGCTTGTCTAAATATTGCATGTTTGTATGTCAGAAAAAGTCACAAAGGTAAAATCAGGCTATACCGGGAGGGTTTGCAGGGCTTGATATTTGTGTTTCCCCTCTGTCCAGCATAACATTAAAACTTTTTTTTGCTGCTGTCGAGTCAATATTTATTTATTTTAAGGTCTGTTCTCCAGTTGTTGCAGGGCAAAACGCCGTAACCATTCCAATGCCATGGTTGCACTCATCCGCTGAATTCGATTTCGATCCCCCAGAAAAGTGTACCTTTTAACGTGAACACCAGTGGCACTTGCCAGGGAAAGAAAGACCGTACCAACTGGTTTTTCTTCCGTTCCACCATCTGGACCGGCGATTCCGGTGATTGCCAGAGACAAGTCAGTTCCGGTCGTGCGTCTCAGACCACTCGCCATGGCACGAGCACAATTTTCACTCACAGCTCCGTACTGCCGTAATAGTAGGGTTGGTACTTTCAGCCAATCTGCTTTAGCAGTATCAGCATAGGTGACTGCAGCGCGTTCCAGAAATGCTGAAGCTCCCGGTTGACTGGTCAGCATTGTTGTGAGTAGCCCGCCGGTACACGACTCAGCCAGAGAGAGAGTCAAACCAGCATCGACCAGCAATTTACCGACATTTCCTTCCGGAGTTTCCCCATCCCGCGCCATCAGGTGATCACCCAGCTCCTTAAGCAGGAGAACCTCGGCCTGATCAAGACGGAATTCAGCATCTTCTCCACTTGCTTTCAGTTTAACCAGGACTAATGGATAGTCGAGAGAAAAGGCGACTTCAACATCCTTCGGCAGTTGCTGGTAAGGAACCATTCGATCCACCTTTGGTTCCGACAACCCGAACAGTTTGAAAGTGCGTTGCTGAAGCGGGTATGCTTCTGGAATCTTCTGTTGTAAGACCGGCAGAACGGATCGCTTAAACATTGCCTGCATCTCTGATGGAACCCCCGGCAGGAAAAACAGTTCACAACTGTTATGCCGCAAACGAAATCCGGGTGCTGTGCCGTTTTGATTCGGTAGTGGTTGCGCCCATTGGGGCAGCAACGCCTGCTTTTCGTTGCTCGCTTCCATCCGCCGGTTACGACTGGTAAACCACTGATGCACCATCTCCAATGCTTCTTCATTAATAACCAGCGGCTGTCCAAGAGTTCTTGCCGCAGCTCGCGCGGTTCGATCATCCCCGGTTGGCCCTAACCCTCCGGTCACAATGATAAATTGGACGTGACCAATCAGGTATTGAAGTGCCGCGACAATTTCTTTTTCCTGATCTGGAACCGACAGGGAACAACGTAGCCGGTAACCACAGGCGGAGAGGATGCCAGCAATTGTTTTGGTATTGCTGTCGCTAATTTCTCCGCTCAGGAGTTCATCTCCCGTGGTCAGTATGGCAATATCGTAGGGGGGCATGTGGAGCTCCAAGTTCAACTGAACAGTGCCAGACAAATACGCAAAGCAATCGCAGCATAAATACCGGCCATAACGTCATCCAAAGTAACTCCAAAGCCATTTTTCATCTCCCGATCAAACCAACTGGCGGGTGGAGGTTTGACGATGTCAAAAATGCGAAACCAGAAAAATCCGAGGATTGCTACCGGCCAGGAGAAGGGGAGAAAAGCGACGGTGATCAGGTAGCCGATCAACTCATCGATGACAATCCGGCCATCATCGGCTTCACCGTAATATTTTCCGGCAACATCACAGATCCAGAAACTTAAAAATAGAATGGCAACCAGAGTGAGCAGTTGCAATGGCCAGGAAAAGCGGGACAAATAGTAAAATGCCGGGATTCCTGCCAGGGTGCCGAAGGTTCCCGGTGCGATGGGAGCATAGCCTAGCCCGCCATTGCTGGACAAAAACAGCACCAGCTTGCGATAGCCCCATTGTTCCAGCGAATTGTTCTCAGTCATCAAATTTCTCCTTGGCGGTTAACCTGAATCCGTGAGTAAACGGTGGATGCAGAGTGCAAGTGCTTGGATTGAATAAGTGCTTCAAAAAATCTTAGCTCCACTCAGAGGTTCAGTGGTGATTTTTTTTGACGCTTAGGCAATTCAATGACTTGTGCTATTCGCCGCCGGGTACTTGTGGATTCAGGTTTAAATCAAGTTGATCATAGGCTGCTGTTTCCACCAGCCGGTAAACCTGCTGTAGTGGTTGGCCACTTTTGCGCGCGAGTTCGCGGCAGTCATCATACTCTGGAGTCAATCGCAAAAACTGCTCGCCGTCAAAAATCAACTTAACCCTGGCTGAACCCATCTCTGTTTTTACCCTGGCACTACGGCGATTAAGTCGGTAACGGTCACAACGGTTACTGCGTACACCGATGGCGCTGCTCTCACGCATAATCAATGCTGCCAACTCTTCCGCCTGTTCGGGACGGCTGACCACGGTTAACAGGTTGCCAGGGCGGTTTTTCTTCATTTGTAGCGGGATATAACCTGCATCCAGTGCTCCGGCTGAAAATAATAATTCCAGCAGATTGCCAAGTTGCTCCGGGGTGCTGTCATCAATGTGGCTCTCCAGTAACTGAACCTTCTCAGGACTACGGGTTGCGGTATTTTTTTCATAGAGGATACCGCGCAGGAGATTGGGACGATCTTCCAGCTTCCAGCCCCCGACCCCATAACCGACCGTCCCCAGAGATTGGGTTGGAAACGAACTGAACTCTGCCAGCTCTGCGACAATGGTTGCCCCGGTGGGAGTGACCAACTCTTTATCGTTATGACTGTCGTAGACAGGTATCCCCTGCAGAATCTCCAGAGTTGCTGGCGCAGGAAGAGGAAGGGCACCATGAGCGCACTGGCTCATACCCCGGGATAATGGGAGAGAAGAGCAAAGTATTTTTTCAACTCCCAGCACATTTAAACCGATTGCAGTTCCGACCAGATCAACAATCGCATCAATAGCTCCGACCTCATGAAAATGAACCCGATCGATAGCAATTCCATGAACCTTGGCTTCTGCTTCACCCAAACGGCGGAAGAATTTCCGGGCGGTTTGCTTAACCGACTGTTGCAGAGAGCTCTCCGTCAACATCTTATCAATCGTACTCCAACCCCGGTGGTGATGAGTCTCTTCCCAATGAACCTGAACCCGACACCCTTCGATACCGTGGCGCTGTTCACGCTCTACTTCCAGTTTGTAGCCGGAGATTGGCAGTTTTGCCAGCTCTTGCTCCAGTTGCTGTTGTTTGACCCCGAGATCGATTAATAAACCGAGGAACATGTCGCCGGAAATCCCGGAAAAGGTATCGAGATAGAGAGTTTTCATGTTGATATTTATTGACTCCATAGGGGCGCGGCAAGCAGCTCCCCTACATAATAAATCATTCCATTTTACGATTAATTCGATTCGCTGCAAAAGCAGCACCAAAACCATTGTCGATATTGACAACCGTGACCCCACTGGCACAAGAATTAAGCATCCCGAGCAGGGCGGCAATTCCACCAAAAGCAGCACCATAACCGACTGAGGTTGGAACTGCAATCACCGGCGTTGCGACCAACCCGCCCACAACTGAGGGGAGTGCCCCTTCCATTCCGGCAATAACAATCAAAACGGCCGCTTCTCGAAGCAGATCCTGCCGCGCCAGCAGCCGATGAATCCCGGCAACCCCGACATCGATCAATTCTTCAACTTCATTTCCAAGCATCCTCGCGGTAATAACTGCCTCTCTGGCAACAGGAAGGTCTGAGGTTCCGGCACAAATAACCAGAATTTTACCCCTTCCAGTCCTTTCAATTTTTTGCTGCACCAGACAGAAAGTTCGTCCATCGATATCGTACTCCCCTTCGGGGAACTGGTTGCACAGTGCGGTTCCTTTTTCTCCATCCAGACGGGTAACAAGGATATTGCGATCTTGTTTTGCCATAGCCGACAGGATCGTTCTGAGTTGTTCCAGACTTTTACTTTCGCCGAGAACAACTTCGGGAACTCCCTGGCGCAATTCACGATGGTGGTCAATCTGGGCGATGCCGAGATCTTCAAACGGAAGGTGTTTCAACCGCTCGACACCATCATCAATACTGATCTGGCCATCGGCCAGCGATTGAAGTAATCGGGTTAATTCCTTGTTATTCATATTTCATAGTCCAAGATCATCAGAAATCCCTTGCATTGCCTCTAAACAAAGGTCGCAAAATTCTGGGATAGTTAAGCCGATCAACTCACATTCCGCAATGATTTCCCGATTGGCTCCAGCAGCAAACTGTTTTTCTTTGTATCTTTTGCGTACCGATTTTGGTTTCACACTCCCCAGTTTTTTATCGGGATAAACCAGCGCGGTTGCGGTGACCAGTCCAGTGATGGTTTCTCCGGCAGCCAGAGCATGATGGAATTGCTCACTGCGTTTATCATTATGGGCATGCTCATTGTGCATCCGAATGGCCTCAATAATCTCCTCGGCAACCCCTTCATCACGGAGAATACGGACAGTTTCATGGGTATGCCGGGACAGATCATCCTGAGTTAAATCGGCATCAAGATCATGCAACAGCCCGGTCAATCCCCAGAGCTCTTCATCTGCAGAAAAATGGCGAGCCAAGGCACGCATGACCGCTTCACTGGCAAGAGAGTGCTTAATCAGATTGGGATGACTTAGATACTGATTAAGCAGTTCCAGTGAGCGCTCGCGAGTAATTCCGTATTCCATTGTTTTCCTCCCTTTTGTTAGTCTACTGGATCATAGCAAAAAACTTGCTGTGACCAAAGCAGAGAGGTAGATATTTTCGCAATTGACCATTATCTTCTGCACAGGGTAGTTTTAAGAAAACTTTTACAGGAGATAGCTGTCCATGGAAGAATTTATAGAAGATGATTTGCCACTGAGTCGAACCAAAAAAAAACAGCAGGCAAAACAGATTGAACAAACAGCGGAGCAACTGATCGAGTTAACCGATAAGCAGTATTCTCAAATTGACCTTCCTGTTGCCATCGCCCGGGAAGCGGAACTGGCTCGTACAACTAAAGGGCGCAGTTCCCAGCGTCGCCAGTTGAAACATCTGGCGGGGATATTACGTAAATCAGAGGATGCTTTGGAGGACTTATTACGGCAATTAATGAATCTCGATCAGGTGGCTCGCGGGGAAAAGAAACAATTCCATCAGCTGGAAAAATTGCGCGATCGCCTTTGTGATGAGAATAATTTTACCGAAGCCTTTGATGAAATGATCGAATTGGCTCCGGAGATTGACCGCAAAGCTATTTCCCGATTGAGTCGATCGGTTCAACAACATGATGATCGACGTGCCTATCGGGAGATCTTTCGCCGTTTGCGCGATGAAATAGCAGGCGGCTAATTATAATTGCAAAAGTCGTCATCCTCGTGAAAACGGGGATCCAGTTTTTTGCTGAACCCAGGAAACCTCTGAATTCCCGCCTACGCGGGAATGACGACTACTGGGCGTTAAAGGACTTTGCAAGAACCTTGATAGAAAACAATAATCATTCGAACGCCAGATAAGGGGCGTTAACCGGAGGGATGATGACAGATAAAACTGACCAGGATTCAATTGGTAAGAATCAGAATAAAAAACTCGGAACCTTTGCTGGAGTTTTCACCCCCAGTGTTCTGACAATTCTTGGCATTATCCTGTTCATGCGCCTTGGTTATGTCGTAGGCGCAGCGGGAATAAAGCAGGCGCTGTTGATTATTCTGGTGGCTAATCTTATTTCGGTTTTAACCAGTGTTTCTTTATCCGCAATCGCGACAAACCTGACCGTTCGCGGCGGTGGCGACTATTTTTTGATTTCTCGAACCCTCGGTCTTGAATTTGGTGGTGCTCTGGGGTTGGTTTTATTTATTGCCCAAGCGGTTTCGGTCGGATTTTATTGTATTGGCTTTGGTGAGATCTTTTCCGGATTATTAGGTGGCGGAAGTGGCACCGCCCAGATCATTGCTGTGGTGGCAATTGGTGGATTATTTATTCTCGCCTGGCAGGGAGCCGACTGGGCAACCCGCTTTCAGTTCATCGTCATGGGAATTCTCCTGCTTGCTCTGCTGTCGTTTTTTCTGGGTGGATTATTCCATTGGGATGATCAGATTTTCCGTGAAAACTGGAACACGACAGCATCGGAGCAGGGGTTCTGGGTGTTATTTGCCATCTTTTTCCCGGCTGTGACCGGTTTCACTCAAGGGGTCAGTTTGTCGGGAGACCTGGAAGACCCCGGCAAAAGCTTACCCCTGGGAACTTTTCTGGCCGTTGGCATATCAATCCTTGTTTACTTTGGAGCTGCACTTGTCTTTGCCGGGGTACTCCCGCAGGATATTTTGCTCAGTGATTATGATTCGATGCGCAAAGTCGCCTGGTTGCCAATTTTGATTACAGCCGGGGTTTTTGCCGCAACCCTTTCCTCGGCCATGGCTTCATTCCTGGGGGCGCCACGGATTTTACAAGCATTGGCTGCCGATAAAATTTTCCCTGTTCTGAATCCTTTTGCCAAAGGTGTTGGTCCAGCCAATAATCCACGGCGGGGAGTGCTGCTCGCAGCTGGAGTGGCAATTCTGACGGTTGGTCTTGGTAACCTTAATCTGATCGCCAGTGTGGTCGCCATGTTCTTTCTGATCTCATATGGGCTTCTCAACTATGCGACCTATTTTGAAGCTCGCTCCGCCAGTCCCTCTTTTCGCCCCCGCTTTAAATGGTATCACCGCCGAATCAGTTTAGCTGGAGCCATCCTCTGTTTGCTGGTGATGTTGGCTATCGACTGGAAAGCTGGTGCTTTAGCAGTTGCAGTTCTGTTTATCCTTTATCAGTATTTGCAACGGACTGCCCATCAAGTCCGTTGGGCTGACAGCCGTCGCTCTTACCATCTGCAGCAGGTTCGTGAACACCTGCTGCAAATCTCCCATGAATTGGAACACCCGCGCGACTGGCGACCCCAGATCCTGATTTTTTCTGACAAACATGAACAGCGTGAGCCGCTGCTGCAGTTTGCAACCTGGCTGGAAGGAAAAAGTGGTTTGACTACTCTGGTCAGATTGCTGACCGGAAGTGGTGTCAAATTATATAAACAGAAAGAGGAGGCGGAAAAACAGCTTCGTGAGGATATCAAGACAAGTGGCACACAAACCTTCCCTCTGGTTGTTACTGCCCCCGATTTTGAAACAGGGAGTTCCGTGCTGCTCCAATCTTTCGGGGTGGGTCCCTTGCGTGCCAATACGATCCTCCTTAACCACCACAGCTTTTATCTGGAAAAGTTTCTCAGCGGCAACTTGAAAGCTTATGGCAAAATTTTACGGATGGCCTTGCGGCTTAAATATAATCTGGTTATTTTTGATGCTGATGAACAGGACTGGCGGGATCTTCACAGTCTGGCACCCGACCAGCGACAGATTGACATCTGGTATGAGCGAGGGGCCAATGGCTCACTGATGTTACTGCTCGGGCACTTGATGACCCGGGACTCCTTCTGGTCCAACGCCAGATTACGGGTGCTGTTGCCGGTAGAGGAAAATAATCCTCAGGCAACGAAAGATGCGTTGCTGAAAGAATTGGATCAGGTCAGAATAGATGCTGAGGCGGTGGTGGTTGAAGATCGGGAAACTGAAACCATGATTGCCCATTCAAAAACCGCCAGTCTGGTTTTTCTCCCAGTTGAATTAAAGGGAGGTGAAATCTTTGACAAAAGTAATTGCCAGGTTGATAGTCTGTTGCAACAGTTGCCAATTGTCGCCATGGTTCTGGCTGCTCAAGATATTCAGCTCGATGCTGAACCGGATTCCGGGGTTGCTGGCCAATTTGCTGAGGTGGAAGACCTGTTTGCCGCTGCGGAACAGCGGGTTGCAGATGCAGAAGAAGAGCTGGGTAAGGTTAAGGCTATTTTCGAACAGAACCTGAAAGCATTACTAGAAGCTCGCCAGGAAAAGCTGTCTGAAGAAGAGCTTGATGCTCTGCATAAGGAGTTGGAAGCGGCTAAGAGGGAACTGGACAAAGCAACCCGACGTTCAGCCAAGGCGGAGGCTAAACTTGAAGATGCGCAGAAAGAATTAGAGCAATTTCGGGAGAAATATAACCTCCCTGAGGATGAGCAATGAGCCAAACGATATGCTACTGCTTTGAGTATACAGTAGAAGATATTCAGCACGATGTGCAAAAACATCAAGGTCGATCTACCATTCTGGAACGGATTATTGCGGCAAAAAAACAAAGCGGTTGTCAATGTAGCAGTAAACACCCAGAGAGCAGGTGATGTCTCAGTGATGTTCACCGTGTTGTGAATATAGCAAAAAAGGGACTTAGAGAAGAATAAGTTTTAGCCAATCAGATCCAGAACGGTATCTTCCATTTTCGTACTGATTTTCAGTGCTTGCAGGTTGGCTTCGTAAGCATGCCGAGTGGTGATCATACCGGTTGTTTCCTGAACAAGATCGACATTAGACATTTCTTCAATCGACCCATCGGGCTGATTAATCATAGTTCCGGGGGTGTTGACCGGCTGGATTTTTGCGCTGACAGCGCCATTTGAACCCTCCTCCAGAATAGTACTCGACTTTTTGAACCCTTCGGTTTCACTGTTAGCAATATTATTGGCGGTGACGCTTTGTTTGGTTGATAAAGCGTTCAGGGCAGAAATGTTAACAACTGAGAGTGGCATGGTTCAACTCCTTTCAACTATTCAAAATTATACTCTTTTATCTGAAAATTTGTAAAAAATAATTTGACAAGTCAAATCTACTGATATCTTGAGCTTTTTACGAAAACAGCTCCGTTTTTTCTTTGCCTTCTGCCACAGATTTTGCTGCAATCAGCTAAGTGCTAGTTCAGGAGACATCAGACTTAATTTCGACATTTTCAAATATCCTGCTAAAGTTTGCATACGGTCAGAATTTCTTGGATTGTAGCTCCAACTATCCTCATCGTATTGCTCAACGGGGCAGGTAATATTCCTGAGAGAGGTCTATGTCAGAATTTATCCATAAGGCTAAAATTGCCGCTTTGGAGCAATCCAATGCCGAACTTATCGATGAGATTTCGAGCCTGAAAATTGAACTGGATAAGCTAAATGATGAGATTGAACATCTCAGGGGAGAGAACCCGGACGACATAAAGTATCTTAGAGAGAAAGTCACTGAGTACGAGCAGCGCGAAGCAAATTTGAAAGAACGGGTATTGTCAATATCCAAGATAGCGGAAAATAACAATGAAAACGCTGGGGTTGTTAAACAATTACTTTCTGCCTTGCAAGTGGTAGATAGTGCCATTGTGGAAACAGCGATTGAGAAATATTACAAAAAAAATGGCCTGCCAAAAATTATAATTGCCTTCCTGCTTGGTCTTTTGGTTCCATTGGTTGTCTGGCATATTGCTAAGTATCTGGAGAATGATGAGTTCTACAATACGACCATAAAACGGGTAATAGACAATATTTTTTAACTTTGGCTTAAGGAATCCATACCGGATCAGTCTACTGAATTCCCCCTATTCTCTCATCCTAGCGGCTTATTCCTAATAAGCCTGCAGAGCACTTAGCCAACAAATATTCTGTTCATTACGCTTTATACTTTTCGATAGTTTTTCTGCAACCTTAAAATAAAAGTCGCCGCAATTTCGTCAGCAGTACGATCCCAGGCAAGCAGAAAATCATCGAGGGTACATTCCCGTGGAATTGAGCTGTGACAGTTGTTGTATCTGTTCGTCAATCGCATCGATTTGATCGAACATTGGATACCTGTAGTTATCATTGTCGTACCAATTGAGCGTTCAATTCCTCAACATCCCGCCCTTGCTGTTCGATCCAGGTATAATATTTCAGGTTATGGATTGATTTTTTGTCGTAACAGGAGAGCTCTTTGGAGTGGTCAATCGCAATCGAATCGAGCAGTTCAATGTCCCGCTGAGCATCTGCCTCCGAATAGATACCTCGCTCCTGTTCCAGCTCATCCAACCGGGAGCTATAAAGCTGCATGGAATCAGTGGCAATGGAAACGACGTAATCATCCGCAGTCAATTCATTGTATTTGGCATACTTGATCGCCGCAACCATGTTGCCGATACCGGAGATACCGAGCAGATCAAGTTGCTTGACCAACTTTTCATCCTCGCCGTTAGAGACCGAGGCCTTGGTAAGAGTCACAAACCAGGATTTTATCTATTGCGACTTCGAAAAAAGAGTTGTCCGTATTGTTTCAATCAGTTATCCGGTTCTTATTCATTTTTACGGGTAAACTCCTGCAAGTTTACTGTCGTACTGCTTAAACTTAGTGGCATTCGGGGAATCCTGCAATAAATATGAATCCGGACGCCTAATAGCTTAAGTTGAGCTTTTGTACTGTAGACATAAAACAAATAATGCTAATGTTACTGGTCTCGCCAAAAGTCATTGGATGGCAAAGCAAAAATTTCGCCCCACAAGGCGTAGTGCTTTTTCCAGAGCGAAGGCATACATAGAGTATGTCGAGGTCTTGAAAAACTGCTGCAACAGCGGAGTGCGGACTTTTTGCGACGCCACCAATGTTGATTCGTATTAAAGAAGTTAAGGTGAACCTCTTGCAAAAGTCGTCATCCTCGTGAAAACGGAGATCCAGTTTTTGACCAACCCAGGAAACCTCTGGGTTCCCGCCTGCACGGGAATGACGGTCACTGAACTTTAAAGAGTTTTGTAAAAGTCTCGAGTGTTAAGGAGTTACCATGTTTTTTGATTCAACCCTGTTTGGCAGCTATGAGTTGGTAATTTTTCTTAAGATTCTACTGGCAACCCTGGCCGGTGGAATTATTGGTCTTGAGCGGGAAAAGCACGGTCGACCCGCAGGACTACGCACCCATCTGCTGGTATCAGCGGGATCCTGTCTGATGATGATTATTTCTGAAGCCTTTTTTCTCAAATATGGTGACCTTCCCGGTACAGGGGTGCTCCGTCTTGATCCGGGACGAGCGGCTGCGCAGATTATCACTGGTATCGGTTTTCTTGGTGCAGGAGTTATTATCAAAGAAGGTTTCATCGTCCGTGGTCTCACCACCGCTGCTTGTTTGTGGATGGTGGCCGGGATCGGTATGGCTTTTGGTATGGGGATGATTAGTGCCGGTCTCATTGGTACCGCGGTAGCTTTATTCTCCCTGATTGCTCTCAAAAAGTTAGAGCCAATGATCAAAAAGGATCGTTATTTACATCTAAAGGTCACAGCAACAGCGGAACCCGATATTTACCCTCAGCTTGAAGATCTTTTTGCAGACTATAAACTGCGCCTATCAAATATTGAAACTGATCTGAATATCAGAGAGAACACAGTTGTTTATCGGTTTGTCATATCACAGCATCAGGAAAGAATCGGTCGGAATCTGATGAGAGTTATCACCGCTATAGAGGGGGTGCAGAAAATCCACTTCAAGTAAAGCAAAAGGGGAAGGCGATAAGACTTCCAGACAGCAACTTCCTACTGCCGCGCTAAACGTAAATTTGCAATCCGAGTTTCAAAATTGGAACGGAAGGGGTTGATATCTAACCCCCCTCGGCGGGTATAGCGAGCATAAACTGTCAGTTTTTCAGGCTGGCAATAGCGCATCAGATCGACAAAAATCCGCTCAACGCATTGCTCATGGAACTCATTGTGCTGACGAAATGAAATCAGGTAGCGCAATAGTGCTTCCGGGTCTATTTTGCTGCCATGGTAACGAATCAGCACACTGCCCCAATCGGGCTGGTTGGTTACCAGACAGTTACTTTTTAAGAGATGACTGTGCAATTCCTCTTTCACCTGCTGTTGTGGATCGGTCGAGTTTTCCAGTAAGGAGGGATCGAGAGAATACGCATCGACGGTAATATCCAGATCATCAATACATTGTCCGGGAAAACTCTGAAGTTGTTCAGTCATAAACTGATCGCTGTCCAGCAGACGGACACGAACTTTGGCTCCAGAAGTATGGGATAAATCCTTGATCATCCGTTCTTCTACCTGATCAAAATTGCTCAACCGGGTCTGGTTAAATGAATTCAGGTAGAGCTTGAATGATTTTGATTCAATCAGATTGGGAGATTCACAGGGAATATGAAACTCCCCCATGGCAATAACCGGCTTCCCTTTCTGGTTGAGCCAGGAGAGTTCAAAAGCATTCCAGATATCATACCCGCCAAAAGGTAAAGATTCTGTAACACCGATGACATCCCGCTTGATCTGACGTGGAAAGGGGCAGAGCAATTCGGGATCATACTCAGTTTTGTAGGCGGTGGTTTTTCCCAAAGGGAGAATCGGTTCAAAATCAGACATAGACACCTTTTTAAATTTGCGGGCTAAACCAGCTCATTACTTTTACTGATTATAACTAATCTTCCGCTCAGATAGCGAGATTTTGGAATATTGCCCCTTCCCTCTTGATGGGAGAAGGTTGGGATGGGGGTGGATTGTTGCTATTCGCCCCTCTCCCTAACCTTCTCCCACACCGGGGAGAGGGAATTTTATACAGTGAAAGATTAGTGCTAATCAGGTTACTTTTTATAATAATCATCACAGTTAGCGCAAAAAATATTACCACTTTCGAGCCATTGCTGCTATGATCCCCTGCTAAATCTGGTCAGATTAACTCATCTAACCAATTGAAGCATAAGTATTTTTTATTCACCCGTCAACATGGAGAAGATTATGAAAGTTGGATTAGTTGGTTGGCGTGGCATGGTTGGTTCCGTGCTGATGCAGCGGATGCTTGAAGAAGACGACCTCGTCGGACTCAACCCGGTATTTTTTTCAACCTCCCAAGCCGGTCAATCAGCCCCTGATTTTGGACAAGGAGCAGGCACGCTGGAAGATGCAAAGGATATTTCCAAGCTTGTTGAGCAGGATGTTATTATCACCTGCCAGGGTGGAGATTATACCAAAGAGATTCATCCAAAACTCCGGGCAAAAGGCTGGGACGGCTACTGGATCGATGCCGCTTCAACACTACGGATGGATGACAACGCGGTCATTATTCTGGATCCGATCAACCGTGATGTCATCGATAGTGCTTTAAAAAACGATTGTAAAAACTTTATCGGCGGCAATTGCACCGTCAGTTTGATGCTGATGGCAATTGGCGGGTTGTTCAACGCCGGGCTGGTCGAATGGGTCAGTTCTATGACCTATCAGGCTGCCTCCGGTGCCGGAGCTCCCAATATGCGCGAGCTGCTGACACAAATGGGAACTCTGGAGAGTTGTGTTGCTGAAGAGCTACAAAGCCCTGGTTCTGCAATCCTTGAAATTGACCGTAAAGTGACAGCGATGTTGCGCAGCGATAAATTCCCAAAAGCTGAGTTTGGATTTCCTTTGGCTGGCAGTGTTCTTCCCTGGATCGATCGCGAAGTGGACAATGGTCAGAGTCGTGAGGAATGGAAGGGGATTGCCGAAACCAATAAAATTCTTGGCAATCAGACTCCGATTCCCATTGATGGGATTTGTGTTCGGATCGGTTCAATGCGCTCTCACAGCCAGGCTTTGACGATCAAACTGAATAAAGATTTACCGATTGAAGAGATTGAAGCTCTGATCAGTAACAGCAACCAATGGGTTCAGTTGGTACCGAATAAAAAAGCCGAAACTCTGGAACAGTTGACTCCTGCTGCCGTCTCTGGAACTCTGACAATTCCGGTTGGGCGGGTGCGTAAAATGCACATGGGCTCGGAGTATCTCTCGGTTTTCACCTGTGGCGATCAGTTGCTCTGGGGAGCAGCCGAACCACTCCGGAGAATGTTGCGAATTCTGGCAGAGAAGTGAATTTGTCCATCTTTAAACAAACAGCGTCCTCGACCAATGTCGGGGGCGCTGAAGAGAGACCTGAAAAAGAGTAAACTTTTTACTGTGAGGGGTCGAAAGGTAAAGATAAAGAGCAAGAAAAAGAACAGGACATCCAAAATATGACAAAAGATATTATCAAACTGCTCATCCTACTCGCTATTGTTGCCGCCATTATTCTGGGAATTTATGTTCTGGGTCAATCGGTCGATAACAAAAGTAAGTATCAGCACCCCATTACCAAACCCGGTGGACGCTGGTAAAAAAGCCCACCGGAGGTCATCTCAGATTAGAATTTTTCCTCAATTTCAGGTAGATCCAAGCCGAAGGCCTTGTGCAGAACCCGTACCGCCAGCTCAGTATATTTTGCATCAACCACGCAGGACACCTTGATTTCGCTGGTTGAAATCATCTGAATATTGATCCCCTCCTGCGACAAAGCTTCAAACATGGTACTCGCTACACCAGCATGAGAACGCATCCCCACCCCGATAATTGATACTTTAGAAATATCTATATCGTAACTGACCCCACGAGCATCGATTTTTTTAGCAATTTCTTCAACAATTCCCACCGCTTTTTTACAATCACCTTTTGGCACAGTAAAAGTCAAATCAGTTGCGCCCTGATGGGAGATATTCTGGATGATCATATCGACAGTGATATTGTTATCACTCAACGGAGTAAATATCTGCGCGGAGATACCCGGTTGATCCGGCACCCCAAAAATACTGATTTTTGCTTCATCCTTGTTATAAGCCACACCCGAAACCAGTACAGTTTCCATCTCCTGATCCTCCTTCATTACCAGCGTACCTTGCCCATCATGAAAACTGGAACGTACGTGAATGACAACGTTATATTTTTTAGCGAACTCAACACTGCGAATTTGCAGAACCTTCGCCCCGAGAGATGCCATTTCAAGCATTTCATCGTAGGATATTTTTTCAATCTTCCGCGCTTCAGGAACCATCCTCGGGTCAGTGGTATAAACCCCATCGACATCGGTATATATTTCACAAACATCCGCCTTCAAAGCAGCAGCAACAGCAACGGCTGACGTATCTGAGCCACCGCGACCAAGGGTGGTAATATTGCCTTCACCATCGGTTCCCTGGAAACCGGCAACAATAACAATTGTCCCTTTCTTCAAATCCCCGCGAATATTCCCATCGGCAATACTTTGGATACGTGCTCTGGCATGAGCCTTATCGGTGAGCATAGGAATTTGTGAACCAAGATAACTGCGAGCATTGTAACCCATCGATTGCAGGCACATCGACAACAATGCAATCGTCACCTGTTCGCCAGTTGAGACCAGAACATCATATTCACGTTCACTTGGGAATTCGGTAATTTCGGCAGCCAGAGCCACCAGACGATTTGTTTCTCCAGACATAGCCGAAACAATAACAACAACTTCATTGCCCTCATCAAAGGTCTTGGCAACCCGGCGGGCAACATTGCGGATCCGTTCCACAGAACCCACGGATGTGCCACCATATTTCTGTACTACCAGAGCCATAATGGTCTTCTTCCTTCCAAGAAAAGCCGACAAAACACAGAATGTATTGTGAGTGTCGGCATCCACAAACAATCAAGACATCAGGAATGTATTTTAATATCAGAAAAGTTAAGAGTGGTCAAAAGGTTTTTCCTGCATAGAGTCATTCAGATAAAAGTTGAGCCAGCTACCATAGACTATAGTAGCTGGCTCAACTTTTATCTGAACAAAGACGTTAAAGAGCAACAGAGAAAAGCAACTAAGCTCTCCGCTCCGCTCCTGTAAAACAAACCTTCCCCGCACTACGTACGGAATCAATACCAACCGTGACCCACCCGCTGGAACGCTCAAATTGCTCAATCTGCTTCGAATTAATTAAGGTCGTCAGCAAGGCAGGACTGACATGATCTTTAACCCCATTTTTATAAACAATATTAATTTGCATCTTCTGCCTGAAGTACCCCATAGCTTGACCTCCCTTCTGACAATCTACACTACCCTTGTAAGGATAGCCGAACTCCATATAAAGATCAACCTACGATACAATCTTTCCTTTTGTTTATTAGTAACTTAGAATAGAAAAATCATTTTCTTCTCCTATTAATAACAGCGCGGTCAGGAAAATCAGGTATTTGTAAACAAATTACAGGTGGAGAGAAAGAAACAGAAAAGAGTCGTTATCAAACAGATGTGAGCTCTGAAGCGATGGCGGACATGACCCGTTCAACAATCAGAATGTGGGTCTCCTTTTTATCTTCCAACTCAAAAAGGTCAGAGAAATCGACAGGTGCACCAAAGCAGATACGTCCCTGTTGCCCAAATTTCAAAAACTTCCAGTGGTTAATCCCGGACAGGGCTGTCGGAATGACTGCCGGTCGATGTTCATAAATCAATTTTCCGACCCCACGATTTCCCGGCCCCAGCTTTCCGTCTTTGTGCCGGGTTCCTTCGGGGAAAAGCATCACTTTTTGCGTTTGCAGTAAATGACCTAAATACTTTCCTGCCCGGATGTCACGTCCCCGTTTGACCGGAAAAGCTCCCCATGAACGATAGATTGCTCCGATCAGAGGATTTTTGAACAGTTCTTCCTTGGCCGGAGCCCAGGTCATCTGCCAGGGATGTTTTTTGAGAACCGCTGCCGGAATAAAGACCGTATCGTACCCGGAAATATGGTTTGCTACGAGAAGGACTCCGCCATTGGCAGGAACATTTTCTGCGCCAACAACCTGAAATCGATTCAGAAAACAGGCATAAAAACCAATCACGACAGAACTGATCGTCACCCAAAACCGCCGGATAAAAGAGACTTCCAAGAACGAACTCCTTCAAAGGTTGTAACGTGTCAAATAAAAATGATAATTTGATAAAACCCTTGCAGCCACCAGAAACATCACTCATTATATCTATCTCGTTTTACTCTACCATGAATTAAATAAAAATTTCTAAAAAGGATAAAAGTTATGGGTTGGTTATCAGGAGTTATTGGCGGGGGACTAGGAGCAATGATTGCCGGACCATTCGGTGCAATTATGGGGGCTGCAATCGGTGCCAGCATAGGGAAGTCCCAAAAACTTCCACAAGGAAAAGGTGGTTTCAACCCGTCTCAGCAACGACAAGCGATCTTTTTTACTGCCGCTTTTTCCATGGTTGGCAAACTGGCCAAAGCCGATGGTCGGGTTTGCCCCGATGAAATTGCTGCGATAGAAAAAATATCCAGGGAAGCCCTTGGATTGGATAAACAAACCCGTGCCTATGCCATCAATGTATTCACTCAAGCGAAAGACAGACCAGAATCTTTTGCCGATTATGCCCGCCAGTTCGGCAATTTGTTCGCACAGGATCAACAACTCTGTAATTTCATGATGAGTTTTCTGTTTGAAGTGGCTATGGCTGATGGTGAACTTCACCCCCAGGAAGAAAAGATGTTGTTGGAGGCAAAAACGGCCTTTGGACTCCATGAAAGTGTTTATCAGTCCTTACGCAGTCGCTATGTCGGCATGCATTCATCGAGTGTCAGCCTGAGCAAACATTATGAAAATCTTGGGGTATCAAGCAAGGCGACAATAGCAGAAATCAAAAAAGCCTACCGTCAGAAGGCAACAGAATTCCATCCTGACAAAATTGAAGGAAAAGGGTTACCACCTGAGTTCATCAAGTTTGCCAATGATCAGCTCGCGGAGATCAATGAGTCGTATGATGCCATCATGGCAAGCAAAAAATAGTTTCTGTCTGGAAACCGCCCTTTTTCGCAATCTCTGCGTCAATCTTCACATTTGTTTGTGCGGCGTAAAGTGCTACGCCTCCGCTCAAATGTTTGATTTCCTTGACCTTGCAAAAAATTGCTGGTTTCCAAATCAGAAACTTACGTTTGTTCTATTCAGGGTTTCCTAAAGAAAAATATGCTTATAAAACGTGAGGTATTTGATGCCTGAATTGACCCGACTCCCAGCTTGGCAAGCACTCCTGGATCATCATCAATCGATTGAGAATCTACACCTGCGGGATCTATTTTCCGAAGATCTGCAGCGCTTCGAAAAATTCTCCCTGAAACTTGATGACATTCTCTTCGATTTTTCCAAGCACAGAATCACCGACACAACTCTGGAGTTGCTGATTGATCTGGCAAAACAGGCGGGGCTACAAGGAAAAATAGATAAAATGTTCGCCGGGGAAAAAATTAATACCACCGAACAGCGCCCGGTGCTCCATATTGCCCTACGCAATCGCAGCAACCGCCCGATTCTGGTTGATGGGCAAGATGTCATGCCGCAGGTCAACGCGGTTCTAAGAAAAATGAGGGGATTCTGTGAACAAGTCCGCGATGGGCACTGGCTTGGAGCAACCGGGCAACCGATCAGCGACATTGTCAATATCGGCATCGGTGGTTCTGACCTCGGTCCGTTAATGGTTACTGAAGCACTCAAACCTTATGGGCATAAAAGATTAGATGTTCATTTTGTTTCCAATGTTGATGCAACCCACCTCACAGAAACCCTGCGGTATCTCAATCCAGAAACGACCCTGTTCCTGATCGCCTCAAAGACCTTCACCACTCAGGAAACCATGACCAATGCACATTCAGCAAAGCAATGGTTGGTGGATCGAATCAAGGCTAAGGATGCCGTAGCTCGCCATTTTGTTGCGCTATCCACCAACCTTGAGCTGGTAAGCCAATTCGGTATCAATCCAGGCAATATGTTCGAATTCTGGGACTGGGTCGGGGGACGCTATTCCCTTTGGTCCGCAATCGGTCTATCGATTGCTCTCTATATCGGCATGGATTGTTTTGAAGAACTTCTCGCCGGGGCACACCAGGTTGACGAACATTTCCGTACCGTACCCTTTGATAAAAATATCCCTGTTATCATGGGAATGCTCAGCATCTGGTACAATAATTTTTTTGGCGCTGAATCTCATGCCATTCTCCCTTACGACCAGCATCTGCACCGTTTTCCTGCCTATTTTCAGCAGAGTGATATGGAAAGTAGCGGCAAAAGGGTAACCATTTTGGGAGAGCAGGTTGATTACTCTACCGGACCAATCATCTGGGGAGAACCCGGTACCAACGGCCAGCACGCTTTTTATCAACTGCTACACCAAGGAACCAAACTGGTTCCAACCGACTTTCTCGCCCCGATTGAAAGCCAGAATCCCCTCGGAGAACATCAGAAAATCCTCCTCTCCAATTTCTTTGCCCAACCAGAAGCATTGATGAAAGGGAAAACTGCGGAAGAAGCTCGCAGTGAACTTGAGGCGGACGGACTCAGTCTGCAACAGATTGAGGATCTGCTTCCCCACAAAGTTTTCCCAGGTAATCGACCTAGCAGTTCCTTTCTCTTCCAGAAACTCACGCCGCATACCCTTGGTACATTGATCGCTTTTTATGAGCATAAAATTTTTACTCAAGGCGCTATCTGGAATATCAATTCTTTTGACCAGTGGGGTGTCGAACTAGGCAAACAGCTGGCAAAAAAAATCCTGCCGGAACTCGCTCCAGAGCAGCAAACGATCAGCAGTCACGACAGTTCAACAAATGGCCTTATCAATTATTATCGACATAATTCATTTAAAAAATAAATTTAATTCTATGCTCTTATTGATTTCCCCAATATACCTAGATAGAGTATAAAAACATCATATTTAACCGGGGAAAGGAGGCTGTATGGGAGAAGATCAAGGCGCGGGCTGTGTTAGACCGACGGCAGCCGCTGCTGTTGTCGCAGAGGAAGTGTCAAAGGCTCAGGACAATGGGCTCTCAACTGCAATCAAAAAGGAGCGAACTATGGTTCAAGTAGGACAAAAAGCACCTGATTTTACCGCACCAGGTTATCATAGGGGAGCTTTTGTTAATGATGTAAAACTTTCTGATTATCTGGGAAAGTGGGTTGTTCTCTGTTTCTATCCGGGCGATTTCACCTTTGTTTGATCAACCGAGCTCTCGGCAGTTGCCGAGAAATACCCCAAATTTCAAGAACTAGGTGTTGAATTACTGTCGGTCAGTATTGACAGCATGTTCACCCATAAAATCTGGAACGATCAAGAACTCTCTAAAATGGTAGCCGGTGGTGTCCCCTTTCCGATGTTATCAGATGCCGGTGGCGACATAGGCAAGCTCTTCGGCGTATTTGATGAGGCTGCTAAAGTTGAGAATCGTGGCCGATTCATTATTGACCCTGATGGCGTTATCCAAGGATACGAAGTGTTAACTCCCCCGGTTGGTCGTAATGTCAATGAGACCTTGCGACAAATTCAAGCCTTCCAGCTGGTTCGCAATACCAAGGGCGCCGAAGCGACGCCTTCTGGGTGGAAACCAGGAAAAACAACCCTGAAACCAGGGATTGACCTCGTTGGCAAGGTCTGGGAAACATGGAAAGTTAGTGAAGCTGACAAATAATAGGGATCTGAACATGTCGTCAAGAATGGCGCTAGTTTTAAGGTAACTGGCAGTAAATGCGGGACTGCCCCCGCATGGGGGCTATCCCGAGTTCACTGCAATACTGCTTAAACTAGTGCCATTTTACGACAACCGAAAATTCAAAATATCTTTTATTCCGGAAAACGTGTATTGTAGTAGAAACACACCCGCACATATCTCCTCAAAATGACCATCATTCTTCAAGCTCTCCGGAGATGACATTTTTGCAATGAAGACACCTAGGTTTTGAGGACGATATATCAATTGTCAAGCCAGCCCTGTAGATTCCGGCACTCTCCCTGGTTTTTATTGGCCATATCTTGGCTGAACCCAAACAAGGGAGTAGCTTTATGCAAAGTACCACACTATCGGTAGGTGACAAAATTGAAGGCCGCTGTACAAAATGTCGCAAAAATTCTGAGCACATCATAATTACTATCGACGAAGAGAAACCCGTAAAAGTTGAATGTCAAACATGCTCTCGCCAGCACAAATACCGCCCACCCACTGTACCAAAAAAACCAGCCGTTCGACAGGCCAACAAACCCAAGGATGCAGAACGTAAAGAATGGGAATCTCTCCAGCTGAGCACGGAAAACTCAAAAGCAAAAACCTATTCTATGCTGGACAGCTACAAGATCAACACCCTGATTAATCACCCTGTTTTTGGTCTTGGCATGGTACAACGTGTCATCGGCGCACAAAAGGTTGAGATTCTCTTTGAGGATGGCAGAAAAACGATGCGCTGCCAATAATCCTCCTCGATCCATTGTGATGTTAACCTTCATGGAATCAGTAGAAAACAGAGAGAAAAAATGCAATGAAAATCTGTAACCTGTGTGAAGGTCAATCGAAGAAATCGCTAAATGGCAAGCCACACGAATATTTAGTAGAAATTGGAGAGCTCCGTATCTTCAAAGGACAAAAACCCCGGAGATTTAAAGAACAAGATTACCAATGCCAGACCTGCCAGGCAAAAATCACCTATAGTACCGATAGTAACAATCTGGCATGGACTCTCTGGCGCGGTTAATAGTATCGATTCTTAAGCGGCCACAAAACGAAAGAAAAGATGAACTGAACATGCAAAAGCAAAATCCACTTTAGTCGTCATCCTCGCGAATGCGGGGATCCTCGGCTCACAGAACCTCTGGATTCCCGCCCGCGCGGGAATGACAGAATTGAAAAAGTCTTAGACAAAAGTCTATAGTTTTGACTAGCGTGATGGAACAGAAATACTATAGTGGTGGCCTATAAACCTTTCAGCCACTTATCAAAGTGCTCCCTTGCTCCTTTGGACAATATACGACCGAAGTTTTCCCGGTCATAACTATATAAGCAATGTCGAATTGAGGTGTAGGGACTGAAGGTGCTTTCAGGGTTTTCTGCCAGGAGCTGATCACGATAATCTTTGACCATTTTTAGATTCTCAACCAGGCTTTTGTGTAGATCCGCCCTCTTGAAATCACGATCCTGTTTCAGAATGTCTTGGACAAAATTGTCGACTTTATAATCTTCAAACTCAAATTCTTTAAAAAAATGGCCTGCGACACGCAGAAAATTGAAAGCATTAACAGTTTTTCCGCTGGCGGCCAGGGAGATTTCATCAATACTATCAGACAGTGGATCGCTGATTGGGTCTACTGTTGCCTGCTGTAATAGTTCTATTGTCGCGTTGCGAATTTCTTTAAATTCCCGGTCAGCCAGCTCAAACAGGGCGGAAAGAACATTGATTCTGCGTTTGAGGTTATTAGGGATCGACTTTTTGTATTTGATTTTGTGATCCAGAACACTCCAGGCATCCTGAATCAAGGATCTTATCTGCACCTCGAAGGGAAGCTTCCGGTATTTCGACAGGGAAGTATCCTCTTTGCTGGGGACAAGATCCATGTGCAAACCTTTATAACCGAACAGATCCTCAGTACTTTCGACAGCAGCAATTTTGTCGGTAACATCAATAATTTCGAAGTGACCTCTCAACTCCTCGGATACCACTGAAATCTGGTCTTCATAGAGGCAGACAATACGAATACCTATCAGGTCAGATAGATAGTCCTTGATCCTGTAAGGCCGTTCCTCTGCTTCGAGTTTACCCTGATATTTGCGTTGAAATTTTTTGATGCATTCCTCTTTCTCCTTGATTCGCCCCTCAATTTTTGTCACCTCACCAACATAAGACTTTTTTATCAATGTACTGATAATACTGATGTAGGCACTTTTGGCCTCCTCAATCAGGGGTAAGTTGTTATCGTAATATTTTCTGAAAATACGTTTTTCAAGTTCAAAATCAAGAGAGCTCAATCGTAACTCCTTAACAGCGTATTCAGCAGCTTTTTACTGGTCGATAGAGATTAACGGCATTTTTATAGAATACTTTTTCTGCCAGACGTTCACCCAAAGTTTCAACAACCATAAAATAATCATTGTCAGAGTAGGGGCGTGGCGCTCTTGTTGATGGCAGATCGGTTCCAAACATAATAACATCTGGATTTATTTCGACAATTTTACGGAGTACTTTTGTTACAGGAAAATCCACCCGACCAAAACCTGTAGCCTTAACAAAAATTCCGTTTTCTATAAGCAAGCATAAGCTGGAAACCCCAGAGGAAGAAAGTCCAAGATGATCAATACAGACAGCAGGAAGCCCGACTAAAGTGCTCTGCAATTCAGGCAGATCCTTAGAGTCAACATAGAGTTCGATGTGCCAGCCAACAACCTCATAAACCCGTTTGGCAAAATACTCAAGGTTTTCAATTCCCGCTGAACCTCCCCGTTTCAAATTGAACCGTACTGCCCTTACCCCCGCGGTATTCAAATTGATCAGTTCTTCATCCGAAACCGTTGCCGGAAGCTGCGTGACACCAACAAAGGTGGCACCAAACTGGGTAAGTGCAGAGAGGAGACAACCTTGGTCAAATACCTGAAATGAGCCTGAGACAACCACTCCGCCGGCGATATTGTAATCTTTGGTTCTGGTCAGATAATCTGCTACAGAAAAGTCATCGGGCAGGTAGCCCTGGTTTGCTACGAGAGGGAATCTTTTGTCAATAATATGAAAATGGCTATCGAAGAGCTTGAATCGATTCAGATTTTTTTCAATTTCCATAAAGTATCTCCAAATTTTTATTATTTTATCCGTTTAACACCAATCTTCCACGACATCCTAAAAAGTCGTCACTCTCGCGAAGGCGGGAGTCCAGGATTTTGAACAAAACCTCTGGATACCCGCCTTCACGAGTATGACGTAGACAGTGTGCCTAATCAAAGCGGAAGATCAGGACGAATCAGATTATTTTATCAGCTTCATTTTACCATTCTTTTTCCTATACAGCCTCATGTATTTCTGCTACAGCAAAACAGACTATTCACCTTGCGACCCAGGCGAACCGAAATGCCCCTGCGAAAATATACAGAAATATTACCAATCATCCTTAATACCATTCTGACCCTCTCAGTTCTCTACGCACCTCAGCCCCTGTTACCGGTTCTGAGTCAGGAATTTGGGATCAGTCGGGAAGCTGCCGCAGCACTGACAACAGTGACCTTTATCCCTCTGGCTCTGGCTCCTCTGGCTTACGGTTACCTGCTTGAAACTATCTCACCGATCCGGGTATTGAAAATTACCGTTCCCCTGCTGGCAGTGAGCGAACTTTGTTTTGCTGGCACCTCCAGTTTTCCGTTGTTGATGACTATCCGCCTGATCCAGGGCTTGCTGGTGCCGGCAATTCTAACCTCATTGATGACCTACCTGTCCGAACGTTCTTCGGCGGATACAGTTCAGCGGGTCATGGCAATCTATATTGCCGCAACAATCTTCGGCGGTTTTATCGGCCGGGCAACTTCAGGCTTAATTGCCAACCAGTTTGGCTGGCGTTTCAGTTTTCTTCTCCTGGCAGTGACCCTCTGTATCGGTTTTCTGACCCTGTTCCACTTACCTGAAACGAGCGGGTTAAAAACAGTCCGACCACAACCAAAAGTTCTTCTTGAGGTCTTGCGCAGACCGGCATTCCTCCCCATCTACCTGAGTATCTTCTGCCTGTTTCTAATCTTTGCCGCAGTGATGAACTTCCTCCCTTTCCGCTTAACCGAACTGAGCGATCAGGCAAATGAGCTGCGCATCGGTCTGATGTATACCGGCTACATGATGGGAATCGTCACATCCCTGGGGGCTCCGAAAATTGTCTCCTGGGTCAACGGTGAACTCAAAACTATCCGGGTGGGTTTATTCTGCCTTGGATTGACTCTCATCGGATTAGCTACAAATCAGATCTGGTTGTTGTTCGGGATGATGTTCCTTTTTTGTGGAGCCATGTTTTTGGTGCACTCGACCGCTTCCGGACTGGTCAACCAACTCGCTGGAAGCCAATATCGCGGGATGACCAACGGCCTTTATGTTGCATTCTATTACGCCGGAGGAAGTATTGGATCTTTTGCCCCGGGAATCATTTACCGCCACTTTGGCTGGAATGGGTTCCTTATTCTATTGGCTCTGGTCTGCTGTACGGGTTATATCTGTATCAACAGAGTCCGACTCCCGATAAAACCCCAAGATAAGGCTTGCTGATGTTATTACCCGGCTACCGTTATAAATTGAAAATTCAAGATATCACCCCCAAAGGTGTCTGGTTAACTGCTCAAGAGCAACAGATTTTTCTTCCCCGGAGTGAATGCCCGGAAGAGATCAACCCGGAAGAGACGATTGAAGTTTTTCTTTATCTTGATCGTGATAATAAGCCCAAAGTAACTACGCGAATGCCACTTGCGCAGGTCGGAGAATTTGCCCTGTTAAAGGTGCAAAGTGTCGGTTCACACGGTGCCTTTCTCGATTGGGGACTGGAGAAAGATTTACTGGCACCTTACAGTGAGCAAGCGCAAAAAATGGAAGAGGGACGACGCTATCTGGTTCATATCTGTCATGACAAAGACAGCCGGCCAATTGCCTCAAGTCGCTTGGAAAAATTTCTGGTCAAAGAAAACCGGGATCTTAGCGAGGGGGCAGAGGTTGATCTGTTAATCTGGGCATTCACTGATCTGGGCGCCAAAGTGATTGTCAATGATTACTATGAAGCACTCCTATATAAAGATGAAATCCCTCCGGCTCTGAAACGTGGAGAACACCATTTAGGCTATGTCCTCCGTATCCGAGCCGACCACAGAATTGATGTCACCCTGCGGCGTCCTGGCGCAGCAGGAATTAAAGATGCCCGAGAGATCATCCTCCAGGCACTCAAAAAGGATGGTTTCCTGCCATTGCACGACCAAAGCCCACCGGAACAGATCCGTAACCAGTTGGGATTAAGCAAGAAAGTTTTCAAAAAAGCGGTTGGTGGTTTGTATAAGGATGGGTTAGTCGCGTTGGGAAATCAAGGAATCAAATTAATCCCCGGAGAAAGATAAGCAAAAAGGGCGTAGATCGTTCCATTGTATATTCCACCACTACCGATGTCTGAAGTTAGTATAAAGACCAATTTACTGGAGCGTAATGCATAACCGGAAATCAAGATTAATGGTTGAAATGGACATTACGCAACCTCCGGGTCATTTTGACTCCTGATTATAACTAATCTTCCGTTTAGATGGCATATTCTGGAATGTTGCCCCTTCCACCTTGATGGGGGAAGGTTGGGATGGGGGTGGATTGTTGTTATTCGCCCCTCTCCCTAACCCGGGGAGAGGGAATTTTATACAGCGGAAGATTAGTTATAATCAGGTTTTGACTTAAGAACTGGTGCACTGGAACCGCTCCAAAACTTCAGTTTTCTGCATACCGGCTATCATAAAATCCCGAAAGGTTTTTTCGGTCAGAGTCGGCACTTTATCCTGTAACTGCACCAGTGAAATCATATTGACCATGTTTTCTCTGGCAGTCGTAATCGGGATCACTTCACCCTGTTGAACTTCTTTCCACACCAGATGTGCCGACGCAATCCCCAATCCCATCCCCAGCTTGATCCCGGAAACCAGAGCTTCATGGCTATCAAGGGTCATGACGATATTCAGATTTTCAGCCGTCTTGCGAAAGTGGTGCTTGAACCATTGAAGCAGAATTTTATGTTCACCCTCATCGGTAATGAAGTCCTTTTTAACCAGGTTACGGAAGGAATAGTCACCACAAATCTCTTTTTGATAGTAATTTTGGGAACAGACCAGAATCAGTTCCTCCTTGATGAGGGGATCAATGCTGAAAATATTTGCATTGCCCAGAAACTCCCCTTGGTTAAAAAAAACATCCACCAACGCATAGTCCAGAGATCCCTCCCTTACCATATTCAATAAAGGTGCAGACTCTTCAAAATTCAGATTGAAAGTTACGTCTGGATATTGTTCACGAAACGAACTGCAGAATGTCGGCAGATATTCTTTACCAAACTCCCTGGGAGCTCCAATTCGTAGCAACCCTGATGGTTGATCCAGCGGTTGACGGATATGGGGAATTTCATCCTGTAGTTTATCGACAAAAGGTTCGACCAGTTTGAATAACCGTTCTCCGGCTGCCGTTGGTACCAGCTTTTTGTGTAGACGGATAAACAGGGGAAACTTCAACTCTGCTTCCAACTTCTGCAGCTGTTGACTGACGGCAGGTTGCGACAGATGGAGCTGGTTTGCCGCAGCAACTATGCTGTTTAACTTGTAAATATAATAAAAAACTTTGAGGCGGTTAAAATCTGGCAACATAACTTTAACTTATCCTATACTTTAAAATGAATGATTTTACTTATACATCACACAGGTCTAATATACAACTCACGACACAACATACTCATGCGGGAGGCCATTATGACCTATTTTTTATTGATTGGATTTGGAATTATTTTTGCGCTGCTTATTCTCGGGTTTTTCTCACTGGAAAGATGCGAAAGTGAAGGACGGATGATCAATGCCGACTGGTTGGGCTATGAAGAGAAATTCCATCTGATTTCACGTTGGGGTGCACAATAACCAAACAAGCCTTCTAACTCTCATTTCAAACGTAAAAAAGCAGCCATTTCCGGCTGCTTTTTTACGTTCATAGCGAGACAAAAATCAAATTTACATTTGCCCTTACCCCTTAAGCGGCTGTACACTGTACCGCTGTAAATCCTAAAATAGATCTGGAAAGGAAGGGAGCGAACCTTGTACACTGAAATAGTCATGGATCATTTCAATAATCCCCGCAATATTGGAAGCATCGAAAAGCCCTCTGTCATTATCCAGGTTGGTGACCCCAATTGCGGTGATACGCTATTACTCTCTCTGAAAATCAAGAAAGACAAGATTGTCGACGTAAAATATAAGATTTATGGTTGTGGAGCTGCAGTGGCAACATCTTCCATCGCCAGTGAGATGATGATGGGGAAAACCTTGACCGAGGCGTTAAAAATTACCGATGCCTCGATAACACAAGCACTCGGAGGCTTGCCAAAAGAGAAGCATCATTGCTCAAATCTTGCTGCTGGTGCCTTACGGGGAGCAATTAACGAATATCGTAAAGCTGCGTTAAAAAGAGCATAACTTTTATGACTCTCTTTTTACTGATACTTGCTGCATATCTGATTGGCGCAATTCCGACCGGGGTGATTTTAACCCGCCTGGTGGGAGGGGAAGATATTCGCAGTGCGGGCAGCGGAAATATCGGTGCCACCAATGTTTACCGGGTGGCGGGGCGTAAACTTGGCGTTATCACCCTGATTGGCGATTGTCTGAAGGGAGTCATCCCTCTGCTGATTGCACAGCAGGGTTCCAACCTGGCAGAATATGGCATTGCCCTGGTTGCCTTGGCAGCATTTATTGGTCATTGCTATCCAGTTTATCTGGGGTTTAAGGGAGGCAAGGGGGTTGCCACCGCATTGGGAGTTTTTCTGGTTTTATCACCCCTGGCAGTACTTTGCGCTTTGGTTGTTTTTATTCTCACCCTGTGGAAGTGGCGCTATATCTCGCTGGCATCGATTTCGGCCGCAACAATAATCCCCTTACTGATTCTTTTATTTGAAGGTTCTTTTGTGCTGTTTATTGCAACGCTGATTATTGCCGCTGTTGTTATCTGGAAGCATAGAGAAAATATTGAACGGTTACGCAGTGGAACCGAAAACAAATTCAATCTCTGAAAGAAATTATGTCTAAATTTACGTTGTGGTTTATCCTTCCAGCTCTGCTACTTTTCCCAATCATTGCTTTTATTGCCTATGCCCTGCTTTTCTCTCCTCTAACTCCGGAAAATCTGGTTCAGCTCAGGATTCAGCCCGGAACTGGATTGAATAAAATTGCCCTTGATCTAGAGGAAATCGGGGTTATCCGTAGTGCACTGGCAGTTAAATTGTTAGCACGCTGGAACCACCAAAGTGACCAGATTCAAGCTGGAAATTATCAGTTCAGCGACCCCGCTACCCCAGGAGAGATTCTGACTCGTCTGGTTAAAGGAGATGTCGAAAAGGTCAGCTTGACCATTCCAGAGGGATTCACCCTGCGGCAGATCATTGCAAGAATAGCGGAAAAGGGCTTCGGCCAAAAAGAAAAACTGTCAGCACTAGCGTATAATATTGATTATATTCATTCTTTAAAAATTAATGCCGATAGCTTGGAGGGCTACCTGTTTCCAGAAACCTATCTGTTTGCTCCTGGAATCGACGAAAAATCATTGTTAAAAATGATGGTAACTCAATTTCAAAATCATGTCAGCATAGAGTTAAAACAAGCATTTAAAAAACAGGGGTTGAATTTACACCAATGGGTGACCCTAGCTTCTATTATCGAAAAAGAAACGGGTCAAGTCGAGGAAATGCCCCTGATCGCATCAGTTTTTTACAACCGGCTCAAACGCAAGATCCCCCTACAAACCGATCCAACAGTCATCTATGGAATCAAAGACTTTGATGGCAACATCACCCGTAAACACCTGTTAACTCCGACCCCTTACAATACTTATTTGATCAGGGGACTCCCGCCTGGTCCGATTGCCAGCCCTGGTTTAGCTGCCCTTAAAGCTGCTGCCCACCCGGCAGAAACCAAATTTCTCTATTTTGTTGCCCGGGGTAATGGTGAACACCAGTTCTCAAAAACACTCAAGGAACACAATGCCGCCGTGCAGAAGTATCAATTACGACGACGCTAGTTCTACTTTTACATATTTGACTACCCTTGGTCAGGAAGAGTTTAATCTTCCTGACAACTGCCATTCAATCAATATCCCTAAAACTGACCAGAAACAAAAAGCTTCGCAACAATTAGTTGCGAAGCTTTCTTGGTTTACCCTCAAAGATACTATTTCCGGCAGTTAAAACTGTCGGGAACGATCAAATTTAAGCTTTCATTACGTTCGCGGATTGCGGACCTTTATCTCCCTGGATTACATCAAATGTAACACGATCTCCCTCAGCCAGAGACTTAAACCCTTCTGATTGGATCGCTGAAAAGTGAACAAAGACATCTGGACCATCATCTTGCTCAATAAAACCAAAACCTTTCGAATCATTAAACCATTTCACTGTACCTTCTGCCATGCTGTAACTCCTTCTACGTTTTTACGAGGGTAACCGAGACACGATAATCTCGCTTCTAGCACAGGGGAAATTTAAAAACAACGTTATTTTTTAATGATAGTCGTTTTTAAATAGAATAATCCCCTGAAATCTCAACAGACTTTTACCGATTTATGTTCAAATAGCGAGGGATATATAGATCTTTTGTAGAAAATAATGCAAATATTCTTTGCAGCACTGGATAACTGAATTTGTTTCGGGGTAAAATTGGAAAAAGACTAACGACAGAGGAGATCACTGATGATGAATAATTCACTTAACAGCATAAAAACCTTGGATGTTGCAGGGCATCAATACCAATATCATAGTCTCAAGGCGGCCGCTGCGGCAGGTTCGTATGACCTGATGCGGCTCCCTTTCACCATAAAGGTTCTTCTGGAAAACTTGCTGCGCAAGGAAGATGGTAAAGCGGTTAAACGGGCGGACATTGACGCTGTTGCAAACTGGCAGCCACAACAGGAGCTGCCTGGCGAGATTTCCTATAGTCCGGCTCGGGTTTTAATGCAGGATTTTACCGGGGTTCCGGCCATTGTCGATCTTGCCGCTATGCGTGATGCGGTTGCCAGAAATGGTGGGGATCCAGCGACAATTAATCCGCAAATCCCTGTTGATCTGGTGATTGATCATTCCGTCATGGTGGATCAGTTTGGCAATCGCTCTGCTTTGGCTGCTAACGTAGAAAAAGAGATGGTGCGTAACCGTGAACGTTATGCTTTTTTGCGCTGGGGACAGAAAGCTTTTGATAACTTCCGGGTTGTGCCACCAGGAACCGGTATTTGTCATCAGGTTAATCTGGAATATCTGGCGCAAGGGGTCTGGAGTCAGAAAATCGATGGAGAAACCTGGGTTTATCCAGACACTCTGGTGGGAACCGACAGCCACACCACCATGATCAATGGCCTCGGTGTCCTCGGTTGGGGTGTTGGCGGAATTGAAGCTGAAGCGGCGATGCTGGGGCAGCCAATTTCCATGTTGATCCCGGAAGTGGTGGGTTTCCGTTTGGTTGGCAGTTTGAGTGAAGGGATCACCGCAACAGACCTGGTGTTAACAGTCACCCAGATGCTCCGTACCCATGGGGTCGTAGGTAAATTTGTCGAATTTTTTGGTGCGGGGCTTGCCCAACTTCCATTGGCTGACCGTGCAACCATTGCCAATATGGCACCGGAATACGGTGCGACCTGTGGTTTCTTCCCGATTGATCAGATCACTCTCGACTACCTGACTTTATCCGGGCGTAGCGATGCAACCGTGGCACTCGTTGAAGCTTATTGTCAGGAACAGGGGCTGTGGCGTAGTGATGAGCTTCCCGATCCCAACTATAGTGTGATTTTGGAACTTGACCTGGCAACGGTCAGACCAAGTTTAGCAGGACCAAAACGACCGCAGGATCGGGTTGTTCTCGAAGATATGGGGCGTGCGACAGATCAGATTCTCCCCGAAATTGACCGGGATAAAGGGGTGCCGATTGCCAACAGTTCCAATCAGCTGAATCATGGAGATGTGGTTATTGCCGCAATTACCTCCTGCACCAATACCTCCAATCCGGCGGTGATGATGGCAGCGGGGCTGGTCGCAAAAAAAGCGGTTGAAAAAGGGTTGCAACAAAAATCCTGGGTCAAAACATCTTTAGCTCCAGGCTCCAAGGTGGTGACAGATTATCTGGCAAAAGCGGGGCTGCAAGATTATCTTGATCAGCTTGGCTTTAATATTGTCGGCTATGGCTGTACCACCTGCATTGGCAACTCTGGGCCATTGACCGGCTCGATTGCCGAAGCGATTGACGCTGGAGACTTGAGTGTCTGTTCCGTCCTCTCGGGGAACCGTAACTTCGAAGGGCGGATTCATCCCCAGACCAAGGCGAACTGGCTTGCTTCCCCACCATTGGTGGTTGCCTTTGCCCTGGCGGGAACGACCCGGATTGATCTCACCAAGGATCCTCTGGGTAAAGATAGTTCCGGGCAACCTGTCTATCTGAAGGATATCTGGCCAAGCAACGCAGAAGTCTCTGAAATGGTTGCCCTGGTTAATGCGCAGATGTTCCGCAAAGAGTATGCAGAAGTATTTACTGGAGATGAAAGTTGGCGCAATCTGCCGATTCCAGACGGTTTAACCTATGACTGGGAGCCTGATTCAACTTATATCCGGCTGCCCTCCTTTTTTGACCAGTTGCAGATCTCCAAAAGCTATCCCGGCTTTAAGCAGGCACGGATACTTGCCTTACTGGGGGATTCGATTACCACCGACCATATTTCTCCGGCCGGGTCGATAAAAGGGAGCAGTCCGGCTGGACAATATTTACGAGAACATGGTGTTGCGGAGCAGGACTTCAACTCTTACGGCTCGCGGCGCGGCAACCATGAAGTGATGATGCGTGGTACCTTTGCCAATATCCGATTGAAAAATAAAATCGTGCCGGGAATCGAAGGTGGGATCACAAAGTATCTCCCCACCGGTGAAGAGATGAGTATTTTTGAGGCCTCGAGCCGCTATCAAGCGGAACAAACACCACTGGTCGTCATAGCAGGTAAAGAATATGGAACCGGCTCCAGCCGGGATTGGGCGGCGAAGGGAACCCTGTTGCTTGGGATTAAAGCCGTTCTAGCCGAAAGCTATGAGCGGATCCACCGCTCCAATCTGGTTGGGATGGGGATTCTGCCACTGCAGTTTCTGGATGGAGCCTCTGCTGAAAGTTTGAATCTGGATGGCAGCGAAACGTTAAGTCTGCCGAAAATCGATGGGTTGAAGTCAAAGCAGCACCTCACCTTAACCATCAGCAGGGGCGATGGCAGCCAGCAAAACATTGAAGTTCTCTGCCGGGTGGATACCGACCAAGAGGTAGTTTTCTTCCAGAGTGGCGGGATTCTCAACCATGTTCTGTTGGAGTTGATGAAATAATTTTAAGTTAACCTGTATTGCAGTTATCTCGGGACTGTCCCCAGCACCATCGGGGGCTGTCCCAAGAGTTTACGAGCCATGAAAATGTGCTGGTTTGCACCGCAAAAGCCTGGAACAGCCCCCATGCGGGGGTAGTCCCGTTTTTGCTGGAAATTTCCTTAAACTGGCGCCATACGGGGTCGTCCCATAAAATTATTTTCTGGTTAATTTTTAATCCTGAGGTTGAAAGAACTTCTCTGACAGCTATACTGCAACACAAGGGGCTATCCAAATATATTTAGAATCACAGAGGAGTAACATCAATGAATATGACACAAATCAAAAAAGTGGCGAAAGAACGGGGAGTAAAAACAGGACGGTTGCGCAAAGAGGAATTGATACGGGCAATTCAAAAATCTGAAGATAATCCCCAATGTTTCAACACAAATCTTTCTCAGGAATGTGGTCAGACGCAATGCCTCTGGCGCGAGGACTGTGACTGATAGCAGCAGATTTACCGTTTAACTGATCGAGTCTATACGGGAGACGATAGCCTTTTCTCCCGCGACATGCCAGCAAATATTATAGCGATCAAGCAATACTCCATATTCCTGTGAGTCTTCCTTGTTGTAGCGATAAGCGGGACGAGGATCAAGGCTGAGGGTCTCTTTGATCATTGTTTCAAGTTCCGGGCTCTTTTTTTGACCCTGGTTCAGTTGCTTTTTCGCAAAATGGGTAAATTCGACTTGGAGGGTTGGCCGTGGTCGCTGATCGGCAAACCCTCCAGTTGCATTCGGAATACTGTCCCCGTAAGGAATGTAAGGTTTGATATCAAGGATCGGGGTACCATCAATGAGGTCGGCTCCCTGCACTTTTAGAGAAACATTTCCTTGCTCACAATGAGTTGAGAGTAGTTCGACTGCTGATAACCCAATCGGGTTGGGGCGGAAGGGAGAGCGGGAGGCATAAACCCCAACGCGCTGATTTCCACCCAGGCGAGGGGGACGTACGGTTGGCTTCCAACCTTTTTGCCAGTTCTGGTGAAAGAGAAAAATTATCCAGATATGACTGAATCCCTCCAGTCCACGAACTGCCTCCGGGGTGGCAAATTCAGGAATAAAATCTATTCTGGCACCGACAGATGGAGTTAACTGTGGTTGTCGCGGCGTACCAAACTTTTCCTTAAACGGACTGTGGATAATTGCAATCGGAGTTAGAGAATAATTCATTGATGGCTTACCTCTGTTGCTTTTCTGCTGCTCAGCCAGACCCCACAGAAAACCAATCCGCAGGCCAACCATTGTGACACGTTCAGTTTATCGCCAAGAACAATCATCCCCAATATAACACCAAAAACTGGAATCAAATTGATATATCCAGCTGCCCGGTTGGCGGGAATACGACTGACGCTGTAATTATAGCAACCGTAGGCTCCTAAGGTGATAAAAGTTCCCAGGTAGATAACCGCCAAGGCCGGAATGGTTTCCCAGGAGATGTCCCACCCGACACCGGGGAGCAGCAGAAAAGGAAAAAAGAACAGGCTGCCGATAAACGCCTGAAAGGCGGTCAAAAACAACGGTGGATAGTTACTGGTCAGATGTTTCAACGAAACCGTGTAACCGGCAGCGCAAACCATCGCTAGAAATTCATAAAAATTTCCAAGTAAAGGATTGGGAGCATTAATACTGGCCTCACTGGCCAGACTCAACCAGCAGGCTCCGATAATTGCCAGGCTAAACCCTGCCAAAGTCTGTCGGCTGATGCTCTCTTTCAGCCAGCTCCAGGCAAAAATTGCTACCAGTAACGGGAGCATGGCGGTAATCACTCCGGCTTGGGAGGCACTGGTGAGTTCCAGAGCTTTGGCTTCAAATAAAAAATAGAGACAGGGTTCACAAACTCCCATAAACAAAAAATATTTTAGATCACGCCGCCGCCAGTTAATTTTACGGAAAGTGGGGATAAATATGACAAAACAAAGACTGGCAATTATCATCCGGCCAAAAATGACCTGCATCGGGTGATAACCTTGGAATGCCAGCTTCAGTGCCACAAAAGAACTTGCCCAGAGAAGCATGGCTACAATCAGGCTGATCGACGGAAGTAAGTGATGGTTGTTTTTCGTCAAGAGTAACTCCGTAAGATAAAATAACGGAGCTGAAGATAAGCTGATGAGGATTCAGATGCCAGAAAAATCGGGAAAAGAAATTTTTTCAGGTTAAAGGATTCATCCGTTTCTATATATAACAAAAATAGTCAATAATCTGCGATTCAGTGTACTATATCCGATAAAGTAAAATATTCCTTTTTTTGAATATGGTTTAACTAACTATTTTTATTGAATTATAAAAGTTGGCACAGCGATTGAAGCATAGTGTTACAAGAATTAAGAACAAATGAATAGAGAAGCCACGCATGCAAAGGACTGTATCGACTCCATATTGTGGCCGGTTCTTTTGAGCTCGAATCACTGCTGCAGAGGCGCTTTGACCTGCAACCTGAGGTTGATTTGGAGCAGATCAATGAATTCACTCGCAGAGCACCCCAGCAGGTGAAAATCGCAGGTTCAAAGTAAATAGCACCGGGCTGACTACCTCCTTGTTGAAAGGGCTAGAGCTGTCTCTCAACGATATTGAGCATCGTATCCTGCGACCGATCTGGCAGGACAACCGGGTTCACTACGCTGTCAACTGCGCCAGTCTGGGCTGTCCAAACCTGCAACCGGAGCCTTTCACTGCCGAAAACAGTAATCGCTTATTGGAGAAGGCAGCCCGTGATTTTGTCAACAGTCCACGCGGAGTCAATATCGACAATGATAAACTGCTTCTTTCGAGTATCTACGAATGGTTTCAGGTCGATTTTGGCGCTTCTGAGACAGCCCTTCTGGATCATCTTGAACGGTTTGCTGCGGCCGATTTGGCTGGCAAGCTGAAAAATTATCGAGGGACAATTTCCTATCAGTACAACTGGGACTTGAACCAAAAATAGCTTGTTCATTCAACCCTTGCCTTGGAGTTTTCACCCATGGATTACTACCTTCCCGTTTTCGCCGGAATCATCGCCCTGGCCTCAGTCATCCTTGCGCCTAAGGCTGAAAATGCCGGTGCTTTTTTTCAAGGACTGAGCGCAACAGGGCGACAACCCGGTTTAATCACCCTCACTTTTTCCCAAGTGACCACCTGGATCTTTGCCCGTTCGCTGATGAATGCCGCGATCCTTGGCTTCTATTATGGGATCTGGGGGACTTTGGCCTACGCTTTTTACTATTTTTCTTTTTTGACCGGGGGAAGGATCGTTGACAGCCTCCGTTTTGAGCATGGTTTCAGCAGCGTCCAGGAGTTCCTGCACAATCGGTTCGGATCCTGGGGAACCGGCTGCTACAATTTTGTCATCGGGATTCGACTGATTAGTGAGGTCTTCGCAAATTTGCTGGTCATCGGCATCCTCTTTGGCGTCGCCGGCAGCACTGCTTACACCTGGATGATTCTCGCCTTCTCAGCCATCACCCTCTTCTATTCAATGCTCGGTGGGCTGCGTGCCTCGTTGCGCACCGATGTGTTTCAAATGGTGATTTTTCTCGGCACCCTGCTCCTGCTGATTGCGCTGGTCGTCTTCAAGCAAAACATCTCGTTAAACGATCTCGCCTTTAAGCCTTTTGTCTTCGATCAGCCCGGGCCGATTTTGATGCTGGTGGCGCTGTTGCAGATCTGGAGCTATCCGATGCACGACCCGGTGATGATGGATCGCGGCTTTCTCGCTGACCGGGAGACGACACGCAAAAGTTTTCGACACGCCGCCTGGATCAGCATCATCTGCATAGTCGCCTTCGGTTGCCTTGGCGTCCTGGCTGGTGCGCATGCGGTCGAGGGGGCAAGCATGAACGAGACCCTGATGCTCTTGCTGGGAACGGTTCCGATGATGCTCTTCAACGCTGCGCTGGTGATTTCGGCCATGTCGACCCTCGACAGCACCCTGTCGAGTTCCGCCAAGTTGCTGGCGGTTGATATGGGTGTGATGAAGATGAGTCTGCGCAACGGTCGTGCGGTTATGGCGGCGTTCATGCTGATCGGGCTGATGCTGGTTTTCTGGGGAAACAAAGATCTGTTCAGCGCGGTCGCTGTCAGTGGCACCGCCTCACTCTATCTGGCGCCGGTGATCTTCTTTTCCCTCTGGGGCAAGCGCGACAATATTCCGCTCTGGAGTTACCTGTTCAGTTTCGTTCTGGCGATCACCGCAGCGACACTCTATTTCACAGAATCAAGTGGTTACAGCCACTTGCTCGGCGACGCACACAAATACACCAAGCTGCTCTACCTGACCGTCAGTGTCCTTGGTTTCGGCTGTCTTGGCTTCTGGCTCGGCGGCAAAACCACGCCGCAGGCGGAACAAAGGATCAGATTGCATGAGTGAATCGATCCAAACCTTGGATCTTGGACGGTTGAGCGATCTGGTGTTGATTTTCTACAGCAATCTGGCCGGCAGCGACATCTTAGCTGGCAGCGGTTGAGCTTTTAACCTTGAAGAGCTACCGCAACTCGACAAATTTCAGCTGGCTCTGTCCCAGAAAGAAGGCAACGACCACTTTCATGGCCGTATCACCAGACTGCTGGAACAGATCCCTATTGCAGATGACATCCACTATTATCTTTGCGGACTCGATACCATGAGCGACGAAACCAGCAGTTAGCTGGAAAATCATGGTGTCGCCTACACGCAAATTCACCGGGAGATTTTTTTTATGAAGATGGACAGCTCTAACCAATGGCATTGTACCAGCCAGAATGAACCCCGCGGTTATATCCAGCCGCAAAGTCTTGATGAACTCTGGTTCCATTCCGGCACCAACTGCAACCTGCGTTGCCCTTTTTGTCTCGAAGGATCTAAACCGGGGGACAACCGCATCGAATTTCTGACCCTGCCTGACGCTCGACGCTTTATGGATGAAGCGCTGGAGTTCGGGGTTAAAAAGTTCTCTTTCACTGGCGGCGAACCCTTTGTCAATCCCGAGTTCATTCAGATTCTCGACTATGCTTTGGATCTCCGCCCCTGTCTGGTATTGACTAACGCCACAGAACCGCTGATGAATCAAATTGGCGATGTCCTCCCTTTGCGGGACAAGCCGAACCCTGTTAGCTTCCGGGTCAGCCTCGATCACCCGGATCCGACCAAACACGATGAATCGCGCGGTCGGGGGAACTTTAAAAAAGCCCTTGCCGCACTGGGACGTCTCCACCAGGAGGGCTTCGGCGTGTCGATCGCCCGACTGATGTTGCCTGGTGAAGATATTGCCGCCGTGGATCGCGCCTATACCCCCTATTTCGAATCCGCCGGAGTACCGCTCGACCTAATGATCATCAAGTTCCCCGAATTTCATCTTCCCGGCTCGCTCCCCCAGGTTGCGGAGATTACCGAAACCTGCATGACCCGCTATTTAAGTGCTGAACAGCGTGATAAATTCATGTGCAACTTCAGCAAGATGATTGTCACGAAAAATGGTCAATGTGGGGTCTACGCTTGTACCCTGGTCGATGATGTCGAAAACTATGACCTCGGCAAAACCCTGCACGAAGCGATGGAAAAACGTGTTCTGTTGGGACATCACCGCTGTTACTCCTGCTTTGCTGGCGGTGCCAGTTGCTCTGAGGGGTGAGCTGGACTCTTCAGAGTGATTATGTCTGACCTTCTAGAGTCATGATCGAGCCACTTGAGTGCTGCCTGTTGACAACCAAAAATAAAACATGATAGGTTATATTTAAACAAACCGGACGGTCTGTTTTTTTTGGGAGGCAAGGTTATGGCAACAAAGGGTGAACAAACCAGAGAAAAAATACTGAAAGAGGCGAATCAGTTATTTAAATGCAAAGGCTTTGGTGCAACCACAATCAACGATCTTCTGGCTGCCACAGGGACAACAAAGGGGAACCTGTACTTTCATTTTTCCGACAAGGAAGCCGTTGGGTTAGAAGTTCTTAGGGGTGAACAACAATCCTTTTATCGGTTTCTGGATCAAGCTTTTCAGGGAAAATCACCAGCTGCGGGGCTGGATAATTTTTTTCAAAAAGCCCTGGAAAAACAATCTCGGCAAGATTTTGTCGGTGGGTGTTTGTTTGGGAACACTGCTCTCGAGACCAGCGATACAGCGCCGGTTTTTGCCAGTCTGGTTCAGGAGGTTTTCGCCGAATGGACTAGACGGTTTGAGCAACAAATTGCTTTAGCCCAAGCTGCTGAACAGATCCGCACCGATGTCTCTGCCCGCGGGCTTGCCGAAATGGTGGTCGCAACAGTTGAAGGGGGCATTATGCAATCACGATTACAGAAATCCGCAACACCCCTAAAACGCTCTCTGGAAACCTTGAGAAAGGTTCTGGAGCTGAAGATATAACCTCAGATGGGGCTAGTTTAAGCAGTGTTGCAGTAAACTTGGGACAGTCCCCGGATCCATCGGGGACTGTCTCGAAGTTTACGACCCACGAAGATCCACGGTGGTTCACACCGCAAAAGCCTGGGACAGCCCCCATGCGGGGACAGTCCCGGTTTTGCTGGAAACGTCCTTAAACTAGCGCCATTCGATACAGCCTCACAATTAATTGATAGAAAGGATATCATCATGGCACGAATTTCAATGCTTGATCCAACCTCGGCCGATGGCCAGGTTCAGGAACTGTTCGCTGAAATTAATGCAGCCTTTGGCAAAATCCCCAATTTATTCAAAGTTTATGCTCATCACCCACCCCTTTTGGAAGCAAACTGGTACAAGGTTAAACGGGTAATGATGGAAGGGGTTTTGCCCCGCAAGCTTAAAGAGTCAATTGCTGTTCTGGTGTCGAAAGATAATAGCTGCACTTATTGTATTGCAGCTCATGAAGGGGCGTTACAGAGTATCGGGATTACCTCCGAAGAGATTAAAATTATTGAAACGGATCTTGATCGGGCAGATTTTACCAAAAAGGAAAAAGCCCTTATCAAGTTCGCACGTAAGGCAAATTCCACCCCTCTGCAAATTTCAAATGAAGAATTTGCCGCTGTTCGTGTCGCAGGGGCAACAGATGCGGAGATCGTGGAAGCTTTAGGGGTTATGGAAGTTTTCACTGCATTTAACAAATTTCTAGATACTCTTCAGGTTGAACTTGGATAACTGTGTAACAATTTCTAAAAGGCAAAGTTATGAGTAGTCGTACTACAAAAATAAGTATTCTAGCAGTTATTGTTATCCTGATTGCCAGTTTTTTCATCTTTGATCTGGGGCAATATTTGACTTTGGCTTATCTCAAAAGTCAGCAACAAGTCTTTAATGACTATTATCAGCACAACCGTTTTTCGACCTTACTGTTCTATTTTATTATTTACATCCTGGTCACGGCTCTGTCTCTGCCGGGAGCGGCAATAATGACCCTTGCCGGTGGAGCACTGTTTGGTCTTTGGACCGCTGTAGTTGTGGTCAGCTTTGCCAGCAGCATCGGTGCAACTCTGGCATTTCTGGTTTCACGTTTTCTGTTGCGCGATTGGGTGCAAGGAAAGTTTGGCGATAAGTTGCAGGCAATCAATGCTGGAGTAGAAAGAGAGGGCGCATTTTACCTCTTTTCTCTCCGTCTGGTTCCTCTTTTTCCCTTTTTTGTCATTAATCTGCTGATGGGATTGACTCCGCTCAAAACCTCTCTTTATTACATCGTCAGCCAGGTTGGGATGCTGGCTGGAACCTTTGTTTACGTCAATGCCGGAACCCAGATCGGCCAACTCGAAAACGCCGGTGGCATTCTTTCTCCCGGCCTATTACTCTCTTTTACTCTGCTTGGCATATTCCCTCTCCTCGCAAAGCGGATTCTTGGCATTTTCCAGGCACGTAAAGTTTTTGCTGGATATCAAAAGCCGCAAAAGTTTGATTACAACCTGGTGGTCTTAGGTGCTGGAAGTGGTGGTTTGGTCAGCTCATATATTGCCGCAGCAGTTAAAGCGAAAGTGGCATTGATTGAAAAAGACAAGATGGGTGGTGATTGTCTCAATACCGGTTGCGTTCCGAGTAAGGCTCTGCTGCGGAGCGCCAAGATGCTCTCGTATGCAAAGCGGGCAAAAGAGTTTGGTTTTGAAAAAACCGAGGTTGAATTCAATTTTGCTCAGGTGATGGAGCGGGTACAGCAGAAAATCTCTCAGGTAGAACCACACGATTCGGTAGAGCGCTATACCAGTCTCGGCGTCGAGGTGATTGAAGGGGAAGCAAAAGTCACCTCTCCCTGGACAGTTGCAGTGAATGGGAAAATCCTGACGACCCGAAGCATTATTATCGCCACAGGAGCAAAACCCTTTGTTCCACCGATCAAAGGATTGGAGCAAATTGATTATTTGACCTCAGACAATTTGTGGTCACTGCGGGAGCTTCCGGAAAAACTGGTTGTGCTGGGCGGTGGTCCGATTGGTAGTGAGATGACTCAGGCATTTGCCCGGCTGGGAAGTCAAGTAACCCAGGTTGAGATGGGCTCCCGGATTATCGGGCGCGAAGACCCTGAAGTCGGTGACTTTATCCAGCAGAAATTTGCAGAGGAAGGGGTTCAAGTTCTGACCGAACATCAGGCGCAAGAAGTGCGGGTTGACACCGGTCATAAATGGTTAATTTGTGAACACCAGGGGGAGAAAATTGAAATTGAATTTGACCAACTTCTGATTGCGGTCGGTCGCAGAGCCAATGTGACCGGGTTCGGGCTGGAAGAGCTGGGTGTTGAGATTGCCCCACGTGGAACCGTTGTCAGCGATCCTTTTCTGCGGACGAACTTCCCCAATATTTTTTGTGTCGGAGATGTCACCGGCCCTTATCAGTTCACCCATACTGCAGCACATCAGGCCTGGTATGCTGCGGTTAATGCTCTGTTCGGACAGTTCAAGAGTTTCAAAGTCGATTACCGGGTGATTCCCTGGTGCACTTTTACCGATGCCGAAGTTGCCAGAGTCGGTCTCAATGAAACAGAAGCAAAAGAACAGAGAATCCCGTTTGAAATTACTCGCTATGGGATTGACGATCTGGATCGGGCGATTGCCGACAGCGAAGATCACGGTTGGGTCAAAATTCTCACCAAGCCGGGATCTGATAAGATTCTCGGTGTGACAATTGTCGGCACTCACGCTGGAGATCTACTCGCAGAGTATGTCCTGGCAATGAAGTATAAACTCGGTCTGAATAAAATCCTCGGGACGATTCATACCTATCCGACTCTCTCCGAGATGAATAAGGCTGCTGCCGGTGAATGGAAGCGGGCACATGCTCCAGAAAAGCTACTCGGCTGGGTAGAAAAATATCATACCTGGCGCAGAGGATAATCTGCACAGGATATAAATCCGCAGCAACAGAATCATCATTTTTCAGGCCTATTTTTACAGGAGTTACCAATGAAACAACTAAGTTTATTGCTTGTATTGTGTTTTGTCTTGATCAGTTCTACAGCTGTTTTGGCTGCAGATGGTCTTATCGCTCTCAAAAGTTCTTATTCACCAGCGGAAACCATGGATAGGTTTGAAGCGACTGCCAAGAAAAAGGGTCTGAATATTTTTGCCCGTATCAATCATACTGCCGGAGCTGCCAAAATTGGTAAAACCCTGCGCCCGACAGAGCTCTTAATCTTTGGCAACCCTCAGGGTGGAACTCCGTTTATGGAGTGTGCCCAGACCGTCGGAATCGATTTACCGCTCAAGGTTCTCGTTTGGGAAGACGCTGCTGGACAGGTGTGGCTCGGATATAATGATCCGGCTTATCTGGCAAAACGTCATGGGGTTTCGCAATGCCCATCAGCAGGGAAGCTGAGTAAAGCCCTGGCTGGTTTGTCGGCAGCAGCTCTGAAGGCAGAAAAATGATGAAAAGGATCCGGGGTCTTGTACTTTTGAGCTTGGTATTGTTGCCGGCAACCCTTTTTGCCGGTGAAGCGGATATCATCAAGGTTGGGGTTGATAAAACCGACAGCACCTACAATTTTAACGTAACGGTTGTGCATAATGATGAAGGGTGGCAGCATTATGCTGATAAGTGGGATATTGTTGACCCAGAAGGTCAAGTGCTGGCAACCCGGGTTCTTTACCACCCACACGTCAACGAACAGCCTTTTACCCGCAGCCTGTCAGGGGTTGCTATTGATGCAGGAATCCGTTCCGTTACTGTTCGTGCCCACGATCTGGTTCACAACTATGGTGGGAAAGACATGGTCGTTGAACTGCCAAGATAAGGGCGAAAAAATGGAGAGATTTCCTTGAAGAGCACTAGAAACAGCATTTCTGGAAAATAAAGCTGCCTTCACACCCGATTTTGATCGAACGCTTCCAGGCCATCTAATCTTGATGGCGAGGTTATTCCCACAGAGAAGGCGCAATCTATTGTCAGAGCTGGCTGTTTTGATCAAGAATCAGCCCTGATTTACGTTATCCCTGATAAGTTTTGTATAGAACCGTTCCGCTACTTTTATAGTGGAACGGTTTTATGTTATAAGTCTTCGTTTCTTAGGGGTTTATTATATTTTTAACCATACATGTTGATAGAGAGGATGATTATGCCGAGTTTTGATATTGTTTCAAAGGTTGATCTTCAGGAAGTTGATAATGCTGTCAATCAGGCGGTAAAAGAAATATCTCAGCGCTACGACTTTAAAGGAACAACCAACGAACTGGAATTAGAAAATGACAGTTTACGGATTCTGGCGGCAGATGATTATAAACTGCAGGCAATTAAGGATATTCTGATTGCTAAACTGGTACGCCGCAAGGTTTCTCCAAAGTGTTTCAATTACGGTAAGGAAGAAGCAGCATCTGCTGGTGCGGTGCGGGTTAGAGCTACGATTATCCAGGGGATAGATAAAGAAAAAGCGAAAGAGATTGTTAAGCTGATCAAGACAACCAAGCTGAAAGTTCAAGCACAGATCATGGAGGATCAGGTGCGGGTTACTGGCAAAAAGATCGACGATCTGCAAGAGGTGATGCAGATGTTGAAAGGGAAAGATCTGGAGATTGAATTACAGTTTGAAAATATGAGACCGTAGGAAGTCGCGTGGATAAACTAAAAGTGAGTCTGGTCAGCCTTGGCTGTCCGAAAAATCTGGTTGATTCAGAGGTGATGCTGGGTCATTTGCCGCAGGATCGTTATGAAATCATCCTTGATGAAAGTCAGGCGGATATCATTGTGGTCAACACTTGTGCCTTTATTAACGATGCGAAGGAGGAATCAATCGATACGATTCTGGAGGTGGCTGATTATAAAGAGAATGGCAATTGTAAACTGCTGGTCGTTGCCGGTTGTCTGCCACAACGGTACCAGAATGTTCTAAAAGAACAATTGCCGGAAGTTGACCTGTTTCTTGGTACATCAGAAGGGGCACAAATTGTAGAGCTGATTGAACAACAGCTGCACAGTGATGCTCCCATCCAGAAAATTGGCAAGCCCAATTATCTATATGATCATGAAACTCCCCGGGTTAATTCGTCTCCGACCTACAGTAGTTATGTCAAAATAGCTGAAGGTTGTTCGAATCATTGTTCCTACTGCATCATTCCGCAATTACGCGGAAAATTACGTTCGCGCAGTATCGCTTCAGTCGTGCAGGAGGCTCGCAACCTGGCCAGCCAGGGAGTAACGGAGATTGTTCTGATCGCTCAGGATATTACCGATTATGGTACCGACCGAAACGATGGGGCAACGCTGGAAAAGTTACTCATAGAGCTGGTCCGGATTGATAAGATCGTCTGGATACGCCTTCTTTATGCTTATCCAGATGGAATTTCTGACGAGTTGATTGAGCTGATCGCGACGGAAGAGAAAATTTGTAATTATCTGGATTTGCCACTGCAACATATTGATGATCAGTTGTTGACAGAGATGAATCGACACCTTGATGAACAGCAAACGCGTGGGCTGGTACAACGATTGCGTGACAGAATCCCTGATCTAACCCTGCGAACTTCTTTTATTGTTGGTTTCCCCGGTGAGACGCATGAACAGTTTGATAAACTCCTCAAATTTGTCAAAGAAGGCCATTTCGAGCGAGTTGGTGTCTTCCGCTATTCTCGTGAAGAGGGAACTGTCGCTGCAAAACTGCCGGGACAGGTTCCAGCGCGAACCAAAACCAGCCGCTTGAATAAACTGATGAAAGCTCAAGCTCGGGTCTCTTTCAATAAAAACCGTGCCTTAGTGGGTCGAACTGAGCAGGTTCTGGTTGAAGGACTCAGTGAAGAGACCGATTTATTACTGAAGGGGCGCAGTGCCAGACAAGCTCCCGATATTGATGGACAGTATTTGATTACCTCCGGGGTTGCCGATGTTGGCGAATATGTTCAGCTGAAGATCACCGATTCCTCTGAGTATGATCTGATTGGTGAGATTATTCGGGACAGCCCTGAATAGAGCCCGGGTAAGCAGTATTGCAGTAAACTTGGGACTGTCCCCAGCTCCATCGGGGGCTGTCCCAAAAGTTTACGAGCCACGAAACTGTGGCGGTTTGCGCCGCAAAAGACTGGGACAGCCTCCATGCGAGGACAGTCCCGTATTTGCTGCTATCTATCTTTCTATGGGTGGCGCAAATCTACTTTGGCGGACACATTTTTCTTTTTGAGTACCTCTTTATGATGGTTGGTTGATGAAAGCTATTGGTTGGGTACAGCGGTTGACCCCTTTTGATCGTAAACTGCTGGTTGTTGTCGCAGTTCTGGTTGTCCTCTCTTTTCTTTTGCCGTTAACTCAAAAAGCCGGGGCTCGCGTAGTTGTCAGTTCAGATAACCGAATAATTTTTGTTGCCCCTTTGGATAAAGAGCAACGGGTGGAATTGGATGGGCCTCTTGGAATAACTGTTTTGCAGATTAAAGATGGGGGGGCACGGATTGTCAGTTCTCCTTGCCCACAGAAAGTTTGTATTCATATGGGTGAAGCACGACACGCAGGGGATCTGCTGGCCTGCGTACCTAATCAGCTGGTGATCAGTGTCGAAGGGAACGAAAAAGGGGAGGATACGGAGTATGACTTCATCAGCCGTTGATTCTCCGGAGTTGGAACAGGTCAGACGCAGGGTTTTTCTGGCACTGTTTGTTGCCCTGGCAGTTGCTTTACACACAGTTGAAGTCTTATTGCCGAATCCGTTGCCCTGGTTTCGGCTCGGGTTGGCAAATATTCTTGCCTTGACCGCTTTGTTCAGCTATGGCATCCAGGCTCTCTGGGTTGTAAGCATCGCACGTATTCTTATCGGTAGTTTGCTCCTGGGGAGTTTGTTTTCCCCCGGATTTTTATTATCTTTAGGAGGTGGCCTTGCCGCCAATACGTTGATGAGTGTTGGCTATAAACTCTGGCAAAATAAAATTGGCCCCGTCGGGGTCTCGGTTCTTGGTGCGCTAGGGCACGTAACAGGACAGTTGCTGATTGCCTGGCTGGTGGTAATCCGTCACCCTTCAATCTGGATGTTATTACCATTCTTTCTGCTCTTTGCCCTGATAAGTGGTATTGTTAATGGGCTTGCCGCCGATTATTTGCTTGCATCTCTGTATAAACATCCTGCCTTTGCTGGACTGAAGAAAAAGCAGGATATCTCGAATCGTGCGGCACATTTAGAAGGATAAACCGATTAATTATTTAAGGAGGGAAGATGAAAGTCATTTTACCAGTCGCAGGAAAAGGAACCCGCCTGCGCCCCCACACCCACACAAAAGCTAAATCACTGGTCAGCGTCGCTGGTAAAACGGTTCTTGAGCATATCATTGAACGGTTACAGAGTATCAACATAGAAGAATATATTTTCATCATCGATGAGAACGGTCAGCAGATTGCTGATTTTATGGGACAAAAATTCCCCGAATTGAAATGCAGTTATTACGTGCAGAAGGAGCGCCTTGGTCCTGCTCACGCTGTGGCTCTGGCAGCACCATCGGTACTGACGGGTGATGATCTGCTGGTGGTGTTTAACGATACAATTTTTGTTACGGACCTGTCCGCTATTCCAAATCTTTGCAGCAATGCCGATGGCTTGATTTATTCAAAAGAGGTTGAAGACTACCAACGCTTTGGCGTTAATGTTCTTGAGGGTGACACCATTATCGATATGGTGGAAAAACCTGACACTCCAATTTCACGCTTGGCTCAGGTTGGTCTGTACTACCTGAAAGATGGTGCCGGGTTTATCGGTGCTATCGAAGCAACCATTGCCGCCGGGGAAACCGTAAAGGGTGAATATTACCTTCCTTCGGTCTTTATGCGGATGATCAGTGCTGGACTCAAATTTAAAGCGCCAGAGATTGATGCCTGGCTCGATTGTGGTAAACCGGAAACTTTGCTCGAAACCAACCGCTATCTACTTAAAGGGCGGCACCATGTTCATGGTGAGGTTCAGGACAGTATCCTCCTTGAACCGGTTCATGTGGGACGGGGTGCGGTGATCAGAAATTCGATTATCGGGCCGAATGTTTCGATTGCCGCTGGAAGTGTCATTGAAAACAGTGTCATCAGCAACTCGATTATTAATACCGATAATATCGTCAGCCATTTGATCCTCGATCACTCGCTGCTCGGGGATTCGGTCAACCTGATTGGCTCGCCACGACGGATGAATATCGGCGACCATTCGCATATTGTTATGGATCAGTAAAACTCTTCAACGGAGAGACGCGGAGTTGGAGAGTTTGCGGAGAAAAACCAGAAACCAAAAATAGCCACTAAGGCGCTAAGAGCACCAAGAAAAAGCAAAAACTTCTTTTTTTAAAATCTAAAAAACGTTTTTGACTGTGGTTCTCTTGGCGACCTTGGGTCTTGGTTGCAAATTGCTTGTATGAACTTGATTTGTTTCTCTGCCTCTCTCCGTCTCTCCGTTAAAATGATTTGGTAGAAAATAAGGTATAATCTCATAATGAATTATCAACAATATCTCCCATATCTCATCCCGCCGCTGCTTGGTGGAGTGATCGGTTACGTAACCAACTACATTGCTATCCGCATGTTATTCCGGCCATTACGCGCCTGGCGGATTCTGGGACTTCGGATACCGTTGACCCCGGGAATTATTCCGTCTAAGCGGGGGGAACTGGCGATCAGAATGGGAGAGATGGTCGGGGAACATCTACTGACCGCTGCTGATGTTGGACAGGCCTTTGCCAGGGACTCGATCCAGCGGGAACTGCGTTTAACCGTGACCGATAAGCTTGGTTCTTTTCTGGATCGTGAACTGGGTTCTTTGGAATCTTTGGTTCCAAGCCACTTTCGTCCACGCTTTCGTGAGATAATCAGCCTTTTTCAGGCGAAAATCGTCAAATTAATCTTTGATTACCTCCAGAGTGAACAATTTGATCAGAAATTTCGCGACTACCTGAAACAGCAAACTGATCTGCTGCTGGCACGGGATCTTGCCAGCTTTTTAACCCCAGAGGGTTACCAGGCCGCGCAGAAACATCTCGATGACAAATACAGCGATTTTTTCCAGTCATCCAGAACTGCTGCAATGGTTGGAGATTATGTTGATCGTAAAACCAGCCAAGTCTTGTCAACAGATCGACCGCTACGTGAGCTTCTTCCTGCCGACCTAATTGAACTACTGTTAACACAATTAGAAAAAGAACTCCCCCCTTTGGCGGAAAAATTTGGTGGGATGCTTTATGACCCAACATTTCGCGCCCGGTTGGTGAAAAAAGGGAAGCAGGCCATCGATTCATTCCTCGATTCTCTCGGAGGGTTGGCTGGATTGCTCAGTGGCTTTATGGATCTGAATAAAATATACGATAAAATTCCTGATTTTCTCGATAAAGCCGGGGATGAGATTGCGGACTGGTTGAAAGAGGAGAGGACACAGCAACAGTTGGCAACGTTACTGCGCGAGCGAGCCGATAGCTTGTTGGATCGTTCCTTAGCCAGTTATATTGAAAAAATGCCCTATGAAAAAATTGAAGGTGTTCGCCAGTTCTTAAAAGATCAGGTTGTTGCCACCGTCCAATCGCGAAAAACTATCGATACTGCCATCATCCTGACAGAAAGTGCCGTTGATCGTCTCAAAGACCGTCCCTTTGCGGAGTTATTGAAGAGGGCACTGCCGGAAAACAGTTTAGATTCTGGCCGGGAATGCTTAGCTGATAAATTCCTTGAACTGATCCGTTCACCTCAAGCACGGACAGCATTTGAAACTGTTTTTATCGAGCAAAGCAACCAATGGATTTACCATAAACCCCTTGGTCTGTTGTCTGCCCGGTTGCCTGGTGATCTCCGCCAGGAGATCGAAAGCGGCACCTGTCAGTTGATTGAAGAGATGTTGAAGAAGGAGGCTCCCCGGTTGGTAGAGACCCTCAATGTCCGGCGGATGGTTGAAGAGAAAGTCAACAGTCTCGATTTGCTACAGGTAGAAGATTTGTTGATGGGGGTGATGAAAGAGCAATTCAAATATATCAATCTGTTCGGTGCTCTGCTTGGTTTTCTGATTGGTTTTATCAATATATTTGCTTTTCAGTTGATGTAATTATCATCCTCTAAAATTCTCTTTTGGGTTGTGAGAGGATTGAGGGTAAGTGTTGGGTCGGATACATTTCAAAGATCAATAAGGATGGTACAGTTCTCATGTTTACTGATGAAGATCTGAAAGCTCAATTACAAAGGGTGCTGGCTTCAGTTGAACAATTGCTGCCGAAGGCGGTCGATAAGATCGATTGGAGCAAAAGTTGGGCGGCGAACTGGCGTAGTTATTCTTTTGCTGGCTACCTGGAAGCGATCAGTGAGTTAGATCCGGTAACTCTGGATGATCTGCTTGGGATCGATAAGCAGAAGCGGATTCTTGACGAAAATACCCGCCAGTTTGTGCAGGGGTTCCCAGCAAATAATGTCCTGCTCTGGGGAACCCGTGGCACTGGAAAATCAACCCTGGTTCGAGCCCTGTTGAATGCTTATGCCGGGAAAGGATTACGGATTATCCAGGTCGACAAGGATGATCTGGTCAATCTGGCCGATATCTTTGCTGCGATCAAAGGAGATCCCTATCGCTTTATAATCCTCTGCGACGATCTCTCTTTTGAGCCGGGAGAATCAAGCTATAAGGTATTGAAAAGCGCCCTGGATGGTGCGGTGTATGCCGCACCAGAGAATGTCCGTTTTTATGTCACTTCGAATCGACGCCATCTCCTTCCCGAATATGAAACCGATAATCTCGGCTTTAAAATGGTCAATAATGAACTCCACGCGGGAGAGGGAGTTGAGGAGAAGACTTCATTGTCTGATCGTTTTGGGTTGTGGGTTCCTTTTCATATTTTCAGCCAGGATCAATATTTTGAACTGGTCGGTCAATTGGTCAAAAAATATTCTCTTGAACATCAACTTGACCCGGTTTTGGATGACGAATTATTTGCTGCGGCCTTAAAGTGGTCACACGATAAAAGTAAACGTTGCGGCCGAACGGCTCTGCAATTTTCCCGGTATTGGGTGGGTCAACAATTATTAAAAAGGAGTGAATAATGGCAAGAGCAACGTTTGCTGGCGGTTGTTTCTGGGGGGTAGAAGAAGCATTTAGAACCCTGAATGGGGTGATTAAGACAACTGTCGGCTACATGGGGGGAACAACGGAAAACCCAAGTTATGAAATGGTTTGTACCGGGGAAACCGGTCATGCTGAGGTGGTGGATATTGAATTTGACCCGGAGGTTATCAGCTATCGGCAACTTCTCGAGCAATTTTGGATCAAACACGACCCGACGACCCTTAATCAGCAGGGAGTAGATAGCGGGACTCAATATCGCTCGGCAATTTTTTATCATAGTGATGAACAGCGTCAGATTGCAGAGGAATCAAAGGCTGCTCTTGATACTTCGAGAGTCTACGACAATCCAATAGTGACTGAAATCACCCAGGAAATGCCATTCTGGCGGGCAGAAGAGTACCATCAGCAGTATGTTATGAAACAAAAACCCGATTTTATGCTCTAAGTTGTCTGGAGATTCTAGCTATCTTTTCCCTCCGGTTTTTAACCCAAGTTCGACTTTCAACCCTGCTTCAAGGCACTGCGTTTGCATTGTTTCTAGCGGGGTGTTATCTGGGTTTAATGCAGGGCGCCGAAAACCTTGGTTATAACTGGCAGTGGAGTCGGGTTCCACGCTATCTGATCGAAATCTCTGCCGATGGTTGGCAGTTCGGACCACTGCTGCAAGGGCTGTGGTTAACCTTGGAGATCACCTTTGTCAGTCTCTGTCTATCTTTAATCATCGGACTGGTTTCTGCTTTAATGCGTTTGTCCGTCGGACCGATGGCGCGGGGGATTTCCCGGGTATATCTTGAGCTTATCCGCAATACTCCATTGCTCGTGCAGATTTTTATTATTTATTTTGTATTTGCACCAATTCTGGATCTTGGCCGTTTTACCTCAGCAGTTATCGCCCTCAGCTTATTTGAAGGAGCCTATGCAGCTGAAATTATTCGCGCCGGGATTTTAGCAATCCCGGCAGGGCAATGGGAAGCATCCGCCTCCCTGGGGATGTCAAGAGGGAAAAGTTACCGCTATATTATTCTTCCTCAGGCGCTGCGGCAGATGATTCCGCCACTGACCAGTCAAGGAATTTCACTGGTAAAAGATTCTGCTCTGGTTTCTACCATTGCCATTTACGATTTGACCATGCAGGGACAACAGATTATTGCTGAAACATTTTTATCTTTTGAAATCTGGTTTGTGGTTGCCATTATTTATCTGGTGGTCACCATGTTGCTGTCATTTCTGGTAAAGTACTTAGAATATCGACTTTCCGAACCGGTAACTTAATAACGATCCAACAGGAGAAAAATATGAAAAAGCAGATTGCTCTGGCCTTGTTGCTGGTATTGACAATTCTGGCAGTTCCTCTCTGGGCAGAAAATGTGCGTCGGGATTTGATAAAAGAAGGAACTCTCGAACAAGTTATCTCCAAAAACAAATTGCGGATCGGATTCTCAACTTTCGTCCCCTGGGCAATGAAGGATAAAAAAGGGGGTTATACCGGGTATGAAATTGAAGTAGCCAAACAGTTGGCAGAGGATATGGGAGTAAAGGCGGTATTTATCCCAACCAAGTGGTCGGGAATTATTCCGGCGCTACTCACCGGCAAGTTTGATATTATCATTGGTGGAATGGGAATTACTCCAGGGCGAAATCTTAAAGTCAATTTCAGCGATCCTTATGAATTTTCCGGCATGTCGATTGTCGCCAATAGTAAGCTGGCAGCTGGCAACACGGATCTGGAAGCCTTTAATAAATCTGCTGTCACGATTGTGGCACGGATTGGGACAACCGCTGCAACTGCGGCAAAGAAGTATCTGCCAAAAGCTAAGCTTCGCCTGTTTGACGATGAAGGACAGGCTCTCCAGGAAGTTCTTAACAAGCGCGCCATGGCAATGGTTTCCTCTCAGCCATTTCCAGAATTTCAAACCCTGAAATATCCTGGAAAACTCTATTTACCTTTAGCAGGGAAAACTTTTACTCAAGAACCAATTGGCTTTGCCATTGGTAAAGGGGATGTTGATTTTCTGAATTTTTTAAATAATTGGATTCGGGTGAAGAATGCAGACGGCTGGTTGCAAGAGCGCTATGACTACTGGTTTACCTCTCAGGAGTGGAAAAGCCAGATTGAATAACCGTTGTTATTAATATTTAAAGGAGCTTAACTTTTGCTGCTACATCGTCGATCTCGCTGGGGTCAACTTGATACAGTTTTGTTATTACTGTTGTTCTGTGCCATTGCTTATCTTGGCTATCGGATTAAAATAGGCTTGGAATATCAGTGGAACTGGGGGGTCATTCCTCAATATCTGCTCCGGCATGATCCTGTCGAGGGCTGGGTACCAAACCTGTTACTCCTCGGCTTACTAACGACAATCCGTTTAAGTTTCTGGAGTTTACTACTGGCAATCCCTATCGGTCTGATGACCGGACTGATGCGAACCAGCCTGCATCTGTTTAACCGTTTGATCGGAAGTACTTACGTCACCCTGTTACGGAATTTGCCACCCTTGGTGTTGGTTTTTATCTTCTATTTTTTTATCAGTGCCCAGATTCTTCCCTGGCTAAATATCGGTGAGCGAATAGCAGCAGCGCCAAGCAGCCTGCAGAGAATAGTGCAACTTTTGATAGCACCACCGGATCAGTTAGAAGCCTTTATCGCAGCAGTCATGACTTTAGCTCTATTCGAAGGAGCCTACATCGGCGAAATCGTCCGGGCAGGAATCAACAGCATTGAAACTGGACAGTGGGAAGCAGCCCGGGCATTGGGTATGCGCCGCTGGCAGTTATTGCGTTACATCGTTCTGCCTCAGGCCTTTCAGCGGATGATTCCGCCCTTAGCCGGTCAGGCAATATCAACTATTAAAGACTCGGCAATTGTTTCGGTTATCTCTATTCAGGAACTGACTTTTCAGGGAATGGAGTTGATGGCAGCCACATATCTGACCTTTGAAGTTTGGATCAGCATAACTCTGCTCTATTTTATCTTGACCTATAGCTGCTCCTGGCTAGCTAATCGTTTGGAGTTACGGTTACGTCGGGTATATTTTTAATGCGCTTTAAGGAGGAGTCATGCGTTTGAAACGATCGATTATACTGCTTCTGTTTTTTACTTTTCTCGGCTGTGCTCCCCTGTTGCCAAGATTCGAGACACCAACCGTTCATCTCACCAGCTTCAGAGTTTTACCTGGTAACAGTATTGTTCCAACTTTCGAAATTGGTTTACATGTTATCAATCCAAATCGGATAGCTCTGAAATTACACGGACTCTCTTACAATGTTGAGCTGGAAGGGTTTCGAGTCCTCAGTGGTGTTTCCAATCAACTTCCAGTGATTGAAGCTTATGGCGAAGGGGATATCCTGCTGCAGGCCAGACCTGATTTGTTCAGTACGATCAGTTTATTCACAAATTTGCTGAACCAGCCGCGTGAACAATTCACCTTTACCCTCGAAGCTCTGCTTGATGTTGGTGGCTTAATGCCAAAGATTCGTGTCTACAAGGAAGGAATGCTCTCACTGAGCGGGGCAAAAGGTTAAAGTAAAATCCACCTTTTTGCTGTCCCAAAATCAGAGAAGAATTTAATGACCGAAAGCGACTCTCTGGTAGACCGACTGGTCAATTCAGCGGCTAAGGTTTTGCTGTTACCTTGAATAACAAAGGCACACTTACCTCCCCCCAGTTTTTCGGCATAAAAATTGACGATTGACTGAATCATTTTGATCTCTTCAAAAGTCATTTTTTTAAGATCGAGATACTGATGATCAATAATTAACGGAGTTTCCTTAACCCACTTGGGTGAAGCAAGTAAATCTTTCAACAGTTTGTAAAAATCCTCAACAACTGCAAACTCACCAGTTTTGATCAAAACGTATTTGGGCATATTGGAGAAATTAAAATCATATTTCATCTGTGTCTCACCGGGGTTGAATAAAAAAGGGTCTCTCGATTCCCGAAAGACCCCTTGATCATACCAATTCTAAAAGGTTTATTCTAGTCAGCCAGTACAAATTTACCGTTCTTCACCTGAACCATCACCATAGAATTAACGTCCAGACCATTATGATCTTCGGCAGTGATATTGTAGGTTCCGGAAATACCGATATAATTTTTGGTGCTTTCGATTTCTGTACGCAATGCTTCTGCGTCTGTTCCTACCTTTTTAATGGCATTAGCGACAATCATGATCGCATCCCAGGCATAACCGGAGTGGGTATTGATCGGAAACTGTTTGTCATAACCCTTCTCCTTATAGAGCTTGATAAATTCCTGAATAACCGCTTTCTGCGGATCGCTGTCGGCTAACTCACTGACAACCATCAGCTTGGTTGCAGGCATCCGGTCTCCTTGACTGGCAGCACCGGCCAGTTCAATGTATTTGGGATCGGGCAAGCCGTGGCATTGGAACAGTGGCAGATCAATGCCAAGCTGTGCTTTATTTTTGGCGATGATTGACCCAGCCGGGCCGATTGTCCAGGCGAGGAGAGCTTGCGGGTTGCTATTTTTGACTTTTGTCAGTTGGGCGGTCATGTCGGTATCGCGGGTACCAAAAGATTCATGCGCAACAATTTCGATACCGTACTCAGGCGCCAATTTTGCCATCCAACGGGCACCGTCCTTACCAAAACCGTCAGCGGCAGAGAGGAGAGCTACTTTGGTCAGTCCCTTTTCCTTGAGATAAATAAACATCCGTTTAACCGCGATACTGGAACGTTGAGGAGACTTAAAAACCCATTTATACGGACCGAATTTTCCCCCCATGATGACCGGATCGCCACCAACGGTCATGAAGATCGGAATCTGTCCTTTGTCGACAACCTTTTTAACGTTCATCCCGGTATCAGTCAGAGTTGGACCAATAATCGCGACAACCTTATCTTTATAGATAAATTTTTTCGCTATTGACGCTGTTTTGGCTGGATTGGCCTCAGTATCGGCAATTGTCAGCTCCAGCATCTTGCCATTGATACCCCCTTCAGAGTTGATTTTATCGACGGCCATCTCAGCAACCAGTTTTGTCGGCGTACCAATAAAAGCCGCACGCCCCGACAGGTCAAAGAATGCACCCAGCTTGATAGTGTCGGCAGCCAGTGCCGAAGAGGCCATAAGCAGCAGACAGGTCATAACTCCCATAATTCTTTTCATTGATATCTCTCCTTTTTAATTGATTGCAGAGTATTCCCCTCAACTTATCCTCAAAAATGATGGACAAAGCGCAGGGTATAACGTTCTCCTTCGGTGCGGTAAGCGGCGCCAGATTCAAAAAATGTATTGACGAAAAGATGATTATCCTTATTTGCATGCCAGATAAAACCAGGTCCTATGGCAAAGACCTTTTCCCGTCCGTCAACACTCTGCCCATTTCTCTCTGAGTCACTGATCTGCTTAAAGTAATAGCCGTTGAGTCCAATTCGAAATTGATGGGGAATAACTTCATAAGCAACAGCAAAGTTGCCATGGATTGCAGATCCGGCTTGAGTATCGTTTGCTCCGCCAAAGGGGTCATCGTTCTTCCCATTCCACAGATAGTGAATTCGCCAGCTGGCAGTCAGTTTCGGGGTAACGAACAGTGTTGCAGCCCAGTAAGGGTTGAACGACCAAAAATTGCTTCCCGGATTCAACGCTTTGTTATGGTCATATTTTCCGGTGGGGATAATGGTTTGCAACTCAATGCGATGCATAAATACGGGTCCATTTTTTCCCATGATCGGATCCCACTGAATATAGGGGCCGATCAGCAGGTCACCTAAACCAGCATTGTTATCTGGCAAAGGACGACTATCCAGCCCAACTAACGGGACAATTATATCCAGTCCCCACTTGCCCCCCATAAAAATTGGTGTGTCAGATTGGTAGAGAAACTGATTGAGGCTGACCAGAGCCTCAACCTCAGCATCTGGTAGTGCTAAGTCGGTAAACTCATCGGCAGTGTAATATTGCAGGTATTCAGAAAAATAAAGTCCCGACCCGGCAGGGGGACCACCGTCAAGAAAACTGGTAAAACCTAAATTTACTGAAGGTTGATCATAAGACCAAACGGGGGTTGCCAATAGTATGAAACAAACGACAGCCAGACCTGAAATGAAACGAACCTTGCGCATAGACAATTCTCCCGGGTGGCGCTAGCAGAAAAAATTGATAAAAAAACGTTGACTTCTCCTTTTCATGTACTATTGTACTAGTACATGAATGCGAAGATAGAATACCTTGATCATTTAGTCAATCATTTGCTTGCCCAGAATTCTCCACAGGAGATGGAAAAGGCTCTCAGTGATCTGTTGACGGCCAGTGAGTTGGATGAGGTGGCAAAAAGGCTACAGATTTTTGAAATGTTGGCCGCGGGAGTCCCGCAACGGCAAATTGCTACTCAGCTAGGGGTAGGGATTGCTACAGTCTCGCGTGGTTCCAATGTTTTGAAAAAACGTGATGTGGGATAGGAGTGCTGCCCCTAGAATTTTTACGGAACAGGTGACCTAGTTTGCAGCGGAATTGGTGGTCGGATGCCACCGGAATATTTAGTTAATGATTTAAGAACGTCCCCCCAGCACCTAATTTTTTTATCAATTTTTTCTTAACCAATCTCAAAATAATTGTAACAAAGACATACAAAATATAATAACAAACCACGGATAAAAGCAACAGGGTCATTGTCAAACCCGCCATCACATTATACTTGTGCCAGCTTTTAGCAAGATCCTTTATCTGTAGTGGAGCCTGATCAAATGCAATTTTGTTCACCCTCTCTTTAGAAAAATCCAGATAATAACTTGTCCTTGTATGCCATATAAGAATCTCTTTTTCAGGATCTTTATCAATTTGAACTGCACGGACAAACCCGCCGCCAAACATGTCTCTGTCTATAACTTCACTTGTTTTATAAATCTGGTTGTTGTCAGGGTCAAGCACCTGGATCTGGATATGAAGCAGTTCGCCTTCTTCACGCTGATTCACCTGAACCTTAAATTGTTTTTCCCCTGATTGCCATACTAGTCCATCAGCTTTCATCAGTATCTCATCGATTTGTTTTCGCTCATATGAAAAATGCCAATACACCCCGACCAGCAAAATAATGGGCCAGATAAGTAATATGATTTTAAATTTGCTTTTCATTACAAGATTTAATCCTTTACAGGGCATTTAACTTTTTTATCGCGTCTTTATCACCAAGGTCAGCGGCTTTTTTATAATACTCTTTTGCTTTAGATATGTTTTTTGGTATACCAAAGCCAAATTCATGGTATTGACCAATGGCATATATAGCTCTTGGGATATTTTGATCAGCAGCTTTTGAAAACCATTTAAGCGCTGTTGATTTGTCTGTCTTGACTCCTATGCCTTTATAATACAGAACTCCAACATTGAATTGTGCTTCTGGATATCCCAGATTTGCAGATTTTAAAAACAGGTCACGGGCTTTTGCCAAATCTTTTTTGACACCTTCACCATTAACATACATCAAACCAAGATTATATATGGCGTGGGGATTATTTTGTCGGGCAGATTCTTCATAAAATTCACGGGCCCTGCTCAAGTCTTTTTTAACGCCAAATCCTTGATTATAAAAATATCCCAGCATCCTCTGGCATCCGGAATGACCCATCCTGGCACATTGTTCATATTCTTTAATGGCCATTTTGTAGTTCTTCTCATAATAATACCTGTTTCCTTCAGCTGCATATTCTTTGGCAGATTTTTCAGGAAACGGGATTCCCAGTAATTGCCCTTTGGGTTCTTTACCGCGGATTTCAGGTACTATTTCCGGGTAGGGGTTTTCCTTTGAAGTATCATATATCGCTTTGTTGCGTGGGCTGCCTGTGGTGATAACAGGGGCTTTTTTTGAATCAGAATATGATATTTTTGCAGTCATTCCTTTCTTTGGAGGTCCTATTACATCAACGGGTGTGGCATATACCACGCCCTTGCCCCTGCCAGAAACCTTCCATTGACCGATCTCAATGCTGTTGCCCTCAGAAATCTCAAAGAAAAGATCAACCCTGCTGCCATCGGGAATGCTTTCAGCCCAGATCATTTCTATGGTAATGGTGTTATTATTACCAACATTGACCACCTCACCCTTGTGAACTTTTTGTTTTGAAAAACCAGGGTTTGCTATAGATAGTAACAACCCGATAATGATGACAAACAATAAAATTTTTGTGATTTTCATAATTATATCTTCAAGTCCTCCAATTTTTTTATGGCTTTTTGATTGCCAAGGTCAGCAGCTTTTTTAAACCACTTTCTGGCAGCTTTATTATCTTTATTTGTTCCCAGTCCCTTTGAGTATAAGATTCCAAGCTGGAACTGTGCTTCGGCTAATCCAAGATTTGCAGATTTTAAAAACAGTTTCCATGCTTCTTTGTAATCCTGTTTTGTTCCCAGGCCATTGGCATACATTACACCAAGATTAAACAGACCAATGGAATGTTCCTGCATGGCTGATTTTCTATACCACTTTACGGCTTTTTTATTATCCAGTTTAACACCATGTCCCATGTGGTATAAGTATCCCAGCATATTTTGACACCCTGCATGGCCCATTAAGGCACCCTGTTCATAGGCTTCAAAAGCTTTTTTATACTGTTTTTCGTCAAAATAGTATCTGTCTCCTGCTTTTTTATATTCACCGGGTGATTTGTCGGAAAGCAAAATCCCAGGCAATTGTTCTCCAGGTCCTTTACCGCGAATCTGCGGTTCCATCAGTTCTAATTCCATTTTGGCATCTTTATGTCCCTGGTCGGCGGCTTTCTTAAGCCAGTAGAGGGCTTTTTCTTTATCTTTAACGACCTCATCACCGCTTTTATACATATCTCCAAGCATGTACTGTGCCTTTGCATAGCCTTTTGTTGCTGATATAATAAGATTCTCAACCATTTTTTTAGAATCCGGGCTGATCTCCCCAAGCCCATTTTGATGCAGCATGGCAAGCAGGTAATAGGCTTCTGAGTTATCTCCAGCCACAGCTTTCTTTACATTTTGGACAATCTGGTTCTTCAGCCTCTGTATTTTTGCGTTTGAATATTTTTGAGAATTTTTTCCTAAATCATTTCCTATTTTTTTGGCCTCATCCACATATTGCTGTGAAGAATAAATACTTTGTTTTTTATTTTTTTTTGCAGTATCAGATTGTGATGTTGGTGGTGCAGTATGATTGTTTTGCTGGCTGGCTTTTATTCTCTTTCTTTTACCTGAATATGATATCTTTGCTGTCATTCCCTTCTGTGGCGGGCCAATCATATCAACGGGTGTGGCATATACCACGCCCTTGCCCCTGCCAGAAATCTTCCATTGACCGATCTCAATGCTGTTGCCCTCAGAAATCTCAAAGAAAAGATCAACCCTGCTGCCATTGGGAATAGTTCCAGCCTTAATCGTTTCTATGGTAATGGTGTTATTATTAGTTTTTATTACCTTTCCGGTTATTGATACCTGACCTGTGAAGCCTGCTTGGGAGCTTATCAAAATTAACCAGACAACAGGTATAAAGATTATTTTTGTGATTTTCATAAGTGTATTTTAAATTCCTGTTATAAGAATTATTGAACCATGATTGTATAAGTTTTAGATTCTCCTTCCTTAATCTTCCCTGATTTTTTTTTATATCCCTTTATTGATTTGATTCCAGAACCAAATTCTATTGAGTAGGTTATGACCTTATTATCAGCACAACCAAAAGTTTTTCCTCCAGATTTAACTCCATACACCTGGACAGTATGTTGTCCTCTTGAAAGGCCTGATAAATTAAAATGGCGTTTATGACCAGCAGGATTAGAGCCAAGATCATACTGGCCATCAACAGTCAGACCCATTGTGTCATCAGGACATTCATTATCATCAAGAATAATTTCCAAGTTAAATTGACATCCTTCATCAATTTCATTATTTCCATTATTATCTATACCGTCACCGCAGATTTCATTGCCAGAACGGGAGTTGTCACTTCCAGGATTAGATGGTTGTGAAGATCCATATATCATATCCATAAAATTATTTATAATTTGCTGGTTCTGTTCCTGATTCTGACGGCGACGATCCGCCATTTCCTGCTCAAATCTCCTGTTGTCCTCCTCAAGCTGTGCCAGAAAGTCAACACATTTGCCTGTGTCATAATCCTGGGAGTACGGAGACTGGCATTCACATTCAACCTGATTCGTTAGATAATTCCATCTGGGTGCACTGCCAGGCTTATGAGAACAATCAGCATTTGTCAGGGCAATTTCCTGTTGATCCACACACCTGTTCATATTTGGAATCCACTCAGTGACACCAGGGCAGGCACATCCAAGGTTACCATTATTGTCATAATTTGGTATGGTGCCAGGATATTGTGAACAATTAAAGTTTTCCAAAGCTGCCTGCCTTTGATCTATACATGCGCTTCTGTCTCGGTTCCAGACAGTTCCGGGAATACACTCACACATAACCTGGTTCTGGTTGGGATTCCACACCGGATATGAATTGGGATATCCGCAGTTTGCGTTTGCAAGGGCGGCATCAATCCTGCTGATACATCTTGTATTATCCTGATTCCACACCATATTTCCTGTGCAGCCGCAGGCAGGTCTGTCGTTTGGTGTATCCCACACAGGTTGTGATCCCGGCCATCGTCGGCAGTCATAGTTTGCAAGCTGGCTTTGCCTGTCTGGTCGTTCATCGTAAAAGGACAGGGTAACATTTGTTCCCTTTTTAACCCTTTTTGTGATTCCAGGAACTATGTTTTCCACCATTCCGGCTTCTGTCTGAGAAGAAGGGGGACCAATTTCCGATCTTGTTACATTTAAACCTTTCTGGCTTACTATTGATGCAGCATTGTTAATTTCCATGCCCCGGACATCAGGGATAAAGACTTTTTCCATGATATTTTCAGCCAGCACTGTGCAGAATGCTCCTTTAACTGCCGCATTCTCTGCACGTTCAACATATGCTTTTGCAAGATCCAGAAGATATGCTGTCATCTGATAAATCTGATCCAGGTTATCAACCTCTTGAGCCTTTTTATCAAAATCAGTTTTTATGGTTTTGTAAAAGGCCGTGATCTGTGTGACTTTGTCCTGATTTTTTTGATAGTGTTTTGTTGCTTCCCTTAGTGCAGTAAAAACATCTTCAGGACAGTTGTCTTTACTCATCATCGCAGCTTTCTTGTTTAGCTCGTCCATACTTTCGCCAAAATTTGTCTCAAGCAACGATTGGATATCTTTATCTATTTTTTGCAAGGCTGCCTGTGCAGTATTTTTCAAAAGTTTGACTGCCTCAAGTCGTTTTTTACTTTTTTTCTCTATGGCATCTGCATTCTTGATAATATTATTAGCAGATTCTAAATGTTCTTTCAGGCTTTCCTTTTTATTGTTAATCCAATCATAATTTTGATCATGTTCTGAATCTGTTTTTGTGTGATCATTTAATTCTTTGGTCGTTTCACATATCTTTAAAGTTAATTTTTCAAGTTCATGGGAAATCTCGGCAATGGCTGCCGCTTTTTTCTCCAAATTTTTATGTGCTGTTTTTATGAACTTACTTTCTTGTTTTAAGGCTTTTAATTTTTTGAAGAATGCTTTTAACTTGGCTCCAAATGATATAAACTTTTTTTCATTGTTTTGTATTTTTGAAAAAAGAGCAGTGGCTGCATGTTTGGTTTCATTGCATAGTTTTTTTGCCTGAACATTGTCTTTTGCTGTTTCATCGACAATATTTGCTGTTTGATTTGGGATATGGATTCTCTCATCAGCGCAGGCTCTAAATTTACTTGCAAGCTTGCCTGATTTTGACAGGGCTGTGGGCTTAAACTTTTTATTAACTTTATCTAACTTTTCAATATAAGTTTCAATGCCATCGAAAACCCTTGCCAGCCTTTTTTTTGTAAATTCAAAATCTTCCTCAATTGTATTTATCCGCTTAAATATATATTTAATATTCCCTTTAAGTCTCTGGGGTTGATATGTTTTCATTTGATTCGTGATTCGATCCAGAACAGCCATTCCTTCTTTGTATTTGTCGCTGTCCTGACCATATCGTTCCGCAAGTTGCTGTTCATAGTGCTGACTGATATTTGTATTTTTTCGAAGATATTTTTTTTGATCTGCCAGGTATTTCTCCCGGGCTTGTTTTGCATGGGAAATAAGGAAATCAAGGCTTTTATACCCATGGTGGAGTGGATCGACTTTTTTTTGAATAATGATTTCTATTTTTTTCTTGATATCATCTGAATGTGCTATACATTTTTTTTCAAAGCTGATGTTCAAGGCATCCTGGAATTCATTTGTCAGAAAAGAAGTGTTTACGCCGGCTTCCGGAAGGGAGTTCCCCGTTAGTACTGTATAGAAACTTACTAATGCACTGCATTTTTCATCAAGATCACAACCTTTCTCACAATTATTTTGCAACTGGTCAGGATAATTTTTGTTCTCGATCTTTTTCCAGGCATCAATGAATTCTTTTTCAGTTATTTCCAGTCTTTTAGATTGATCCTCGGCATCCTCCCAGAATTGAACCAGAAGATTTGCCACCGAGTCTTGATTTTGTTCATACCTGACCAGCATTAACTCCAGATAAGATTTCATCGACCTTACGCCAGCTCCCAGGGCCATGCGGTCATTTTTTTGTTGTTCTGCCATTTTTTCATCTTCGATCAAACCTGTAACTTCATTATAAAGTTCTACAGTTTTAATTACAGCTTCGTAATTCGCCATTGCCAGCGCACCGAATGTTGCCATACTGCCAAGTCCAAGATATTTAATAAGTGTCCCCCCGGCCATACGCATTAAAGCATCTTTACCGGCCTGTTGTGCACATTGTTCAGGTGTGCCTCTATTCTGGTGGCATTTAACAATCTCTGCAAATATTTGTAGATTATTCAGCGCCTCAAGGCTTCCTTTATTTGCAATCATATAGCTGTCAAGTTTTTTTATTGCTCCTTTTGACCATTTCAAAAAAGTGATACGGTTTTTCTTTAAAAAATTCAGTCGCTGCTGCCTTAGAGCTGTTTGTGAATTCGGATAGGTAACAAAACCATCTTGCCTGGATATCTGTTTAATTAAATTATCTATTGGGACGTTACCTGCAGGAGGTAAGTTGGAAGTGGGAACAGGTTGAACATTGATAGAAAAAACACCCTGTTCCATCACTGTATCATACAGAGAACGCTGCTTGTAGTTGTTTTGTGCAGCAAAAGAAATATTTGATATAAAAATCAGTATATTAAGAAGGACGAAGATGTAGATTATTTTTTTTGTTTTATAAAAATAATTCAAATTCATTGTTTATTATTTTTCCTTGCAATTTTACCACTGGCAATTTTAATTGAGTATTGATCATTATTAAAATCAATCACCTCAACTGTATCATCAGCCAGTTCAAAACCCTGTGTGAAGATATCAGCACCAGAGACTTCCCATACTTTATTGCATTTTGAAAATATAACGGTTCATCAATTAAGTTTTGTTATAATTATTGATTTGTGTGTTCATGTATTTATTTGAAACAGTTTTTTTATCAGACATCTGTTTATTCTTTTTGGTGCTGGACTGGTTTTAAGTCAAGAGTTTCAAGATATTTCACCACTTTAAAATGACCAAATGTTTCTGCAATATCAAGGGCGGTTTTATTGTCTTTATTTTTTACCCTTATATCTGCTCCCTGGGAAACCAGATATTTAATACCATCCAGATAACCAGAGTAGGCATACCACATTAAAGCAGTATTGCCGGCGTTGCTTTTCTGGGTGATATCTGTTCCTGCATCAACCAGAATCTTTGTCAGCGCAACTACTTTGTTGAATATTGGAGTCATACCTTGGGTATCTTTTGCATTTACATCTGCTCCCCTTGCAATAAGCAGTTTTATGATCCCTTCATCCATAGCAATGTGTAATGCGGTTTGCCCTGTATCATTCTGTGAATTAACATCCACATAACCTTCATCGAGTACCTTCTTTAAATTCTGAATATCCCTGCTATATATTAAATCGAAAAATCTTCTTCCGTCCATGGCAGCAAACTTTTCTTTCGTTGAAGCCATCATTTCATCAACTGTTGGTATTATGCTTTCATGTTTATCTATCCCCAGTTCTTCACATTTTGTTTTTGCATCCTGATGCCCAAGAAAAGCAGCTTTTTTATAATACGATTTTGCTTTGTAAATATCCCTGGGAAGACCTTCTCCTGATTCATGGGCTTTGCCGACAATATACATGGCTTCAGGCAAATCTTGATCAGCGGCTTTTTTAAACCATTTAAAAGCTGCGGCTTCATTTTTGTCTATCCCCAATCCATTATAATACGTGACCCCAAGATTGAATTGTGCTTTACGATATCCCAAGTCTGCAGATTTTAAAAACAGGGCATGGGCTTTTTTATAACTTTGTTTTACCCCTTTGCCGCTGGCATATATTACACCAAGATTGTATATGCCCCGGAAATTATTCTGTTCAGCAGTTTTTTTAAATAATTCAATAGCTTTTTGAATATCCTGTTCTACTCCAATACCATTTAAATATAGCTCCCCAAGCTTATTTTGTGAGCCTGTATGACCAAGCCTGGCAGCAGTTTTAAAATCCTGGAATGCTTTTTGATAATTTTTTTTTCGCATATGGGAGTATGCACTTGATACCAATGCATCAAGTCTTATCTCCTCTTTTCTTGCAGGGCTCATGGCATTTTCTTTGATCGAAGCAGACCCCATACCGAATTCAATATTTTTAAGACCATTTTTATTAAGCTCTTCTTCAAACGCCGGGGAAAGGGTGGTATAGCTGGTGATGGATCCACCGTCACTGCCAATTGTTACTAAAACCAGAGCTCCTTTCCTGGGATAATGATGGATAGTTCCGCCATAACCAGGGTTCTGCCATTTATGATTAACTGAATAACATGAACCGCTGAATTCCCGGGGCACCTTTTTTTGAAAAAGTCCCCTGGTAAGAGATTTTTTCAGCTTAAAGAAAACTTTTTTAAAGGTGGATTCGTTAGTTTCATCCAGAATGTCCACCTCTTTTACAACTGCAATGGCCTTGATATCTGATGAGAGAATAGCTTCTTTATAAACTTCAGGCGGCAGAACACAAAAAGCCTTCGGACAGATTAAAAAAATCAAAACAAACAAAGTGCTGGCAGAAAGAAACAACTGCCTGTATGGACTGATATTGATATTTATTGCCATGATTCACCTTTGACTGTTTTTATTTTCCGGTTTTTCTTATGAATTTTTGAAATCCCGTTGGTTCTGGTTTATGTGGAACACAAAACATTTTTGTTAATACAAAGCGAACAGGTATTGATACGGCTATGCTTAATAGACACCCAGGAAGACTCCACCATCGTGAGAGTTGCATTACCGGTAAAATACCTATAAAAAACAACAGCGCGCCAATCGTCCAGTACACACCAAATGACATGTCTCCCCCCATTGTGGCAGATACCTTACCTTTGCAATCCCTTATATAAAAAATGACAGCGTAAAATAAAAGTAAGCCTCCCATTGTTGATAGAATCCAGTTCACAATTTTTGTCCTTTTGATTACTCAATGGTTAAGAGTACACTTTTTTTGTCCGTCATTTGCTTGTGTGTGATAACTGCGGTGATTGTGAAAATACCTGTTTGCGGTATTGGATCCATATGGCGTATACGTGATTTTACTTTCCCATTAATGATATCAATGGTGACCTCTTTTGAGGTGGATACGAGCTTTTTGTTTTTATAAAATTTAAAATAATAGGCTATGGGAAGTCTATTATTTCCTGCTCCTGGAATGTCTATATTAAACTTTATCTTGATATCAAATGCAGTGTTAACGGGGACAGGATCAGGTTCGAGAGTCAGGCTTGTAATCGTAAGTATCGGAGTTGTATTTTTCTTGGTATTGGCTGTTGCAGTGTTCCCTGTTCCCAGATATTTTTTTGCTGTTTCATACTCCTGCAAGGAGAATTTATGGATGTGGGAATTTTTTGGTAATAGTTCCGAGAGGACATAGGACTTTGTATTAAGAATCCTTGGTTCAAGTTGTTCCGCCTTTTTAAAATTTTTACGAGCCTGCGCAGGGTTCCCCATTAAATGCTGGAAATAGGCAAGATGATAATACATACTGTAGTCAGGGTTTTTTCTTATTGCTTTTCCCATGGCTTCCATAGCTGTGTTTTTGTCTCCCTTAAGCCAATACGTCAATCCAAGGTCACCAAGAACATCAGATAGTCTGTCAGGCTCAAGTTCCACTGCTTTATTGTAGTTGACGACAGCCTTGTCATAACGCCCCATAAAAGTATCGATCAACCCCATATATTGCCAGGGATTCCCCATCGTAGGATTAAGCTCAAGAGCTTTTTGAAAATCCTTGTAGGCTTGGATAAATTTTGATTTGAAAAAATAAAGTTCCCCCCTGAATTCAAAATGAGAAGCACTTTCATATGGTGAGATTGAGATTGCTGTATCAATATCACTTAATGCATTATCTTTTTGTCCCAGGTCGTTGTGAATCAAAGCCCTCAAATAGAACAGACTTGCACGACGTCCTTCAACACTCCAATTGCCCCCAAACCTTAACTTTTCCTGGTTCATAAGCTGAAAGGCAGTTTTTTTATTGTTAATAGCTGTATTAATTGCATCCAGGGCTTTTTTTGGTTTGTCTAATTTAAAAAACATCTGGGCGCTGTAATAATAGGCATCTCCCCTGTTATGATTCATGGAAATAGTTTTTTCAAAATAGCTCTGCGCTGATGCAAGATCATTTTTTCCAAAATATGCAATGCCCTGAAGATAAAAAAGGTCTTCATCATTCGGGTGGGCTGATTTTAAATTCTCAGCCTGGTTTATGGCATTGTTGTACTGCTTGTTTTTTAAAGAAGCATATATCGATAAAAGATATTGTTTTTCAGCTTTACCCGCTTTTTTTAAATCTTGTATAGCGAGGCCCTGCTTAACACCGTCACTGAATTTTTGTCTGGGTGTTCTTGTATCACTGGAGCTGACACAGCCAGAGATGAACCCAAAAACAATGAATAATAGTATGGCGATTGCCCATTTGAGTCTGAAATGTGTTGTCATTGGTTAATCCTTATATTTACAGCGTTATTTTTCTTCACTGCATTGAATTCCTTTTTTCTTAAGAACAGCTATTACCCTGTTGCCTGAATGTTTATAAGGCCGCCCGCAAATATCACAGTTTCCATCATTATTAACATCCAAAGCCCTTTTCCATCCCCTGCCGTATCCCATATTACAGGTCAGTGTATGCCCTTGGCATTGAGGTCCTCTGGGCTTGTTATTACTTTGGGTTTGAGTGCTGGAGCCAGAACTTGATTTCCACGGATTATTGTTCATGCCTTGTGACGGAATGCTGGTAGCGGATGATGCCGGCCATGGATCCTTAATTGAAGGGAGCTTGTGGTTACTGCTCTGGTGGGAGTTGTTATTCATCATCTGCCCAAATACGTTTAACATGCCCTGGAGTGCCTGCATGCTCTTCTGCTGGTTTGCTGCCTGCCTGCGATTTTCCTCCAGCTGGCGCTGCTGAGCTTCTGCTGCAAGCTGCTGCTGTCTTTCGATTTCAAGTCGTTCCTGTTCTCTTTTTTCCCTGTCTCTGATCTCGGATGCCACCCTGTCTACCCTGCCAGTATTAATATCACAGCCATAAGCAACAGCCTGGCTTGTATATCTCTGGGCACTGTCAGCATCATTGCGGTTAAGGGACCAGACTATCTGATCAACAAGCTCATTGCATTTTTCCTGGAATTGATTGTCTGCCAGCTCGTCTAACTGGTCGTCCACGTCGCCTGAGGAGCTGAACATATCCCCATTGTCGTCGTCTTCATCGCCTGATGAGCTGAACAGATTTTTTTCCTTTGCCTTAATTTCAATGTCAATATAAGCTTTCATTCCCTCATATATCACAAATATTGTTACTCTTCCCGGCTTAAAGGCAGTGCCGGCGGCGGGATTGCCAGAGTGGGAAAGTACCAGAAGATCCTCTCTGCTGTGGTTCCAGTAAAAACTTCCCTTTGTATAAGGATCTCCTGCACCGTCACAGGCAACAAAACTTACCCCCTGCCCAACGGTTACCTGCGAAGGGCCCGCAATTATCAAACCGCCAAAAACAGTCTTTTCCTGCGTGACCTTAGTGGTTGGAACGGAAGGTGGAGTAACACTGGTACTTGAAGAATCAGTTTTTTCATCAGATTTTTCAGGTTCATTTGCAGAGGCGACAATATTGCATCCTGCAGCAAGGCGTTCATTTGCTTTTATTGCCAACAGTCCTCTAAAAAAAGTCTCTTCTGATTGTTTAACCATTTCTCCCGCTTTATCTATGCTCACACATTCGACAAATGGCGGCTTACCGGTTAATAATTTTATACGTCTTCCCGCATAAAATGATGCGTTTTGAAGTTTCTGTTTCTTTTCAAGAAGATTACTCATTTCAACTTTTGAAATAAAGTCTGTCGGTTTGATCATATCCAGAGTATTTATCAGCTGGTCAAATTCAGTTGCTGAGGAGGGAAATATATCGATGTAATATGTTTTGCTCTTTACAATTTTACCCTTTAATATAGTTGTTTTTGAAATTAAATTATTTTTCCGGTCAGGAATGTCACCAAGTTTGTCAATAGTATTTTGTGCTAGGTCAAGATACTTCCAATAATCAGTTTTAGCCTTCTGCCAGCCGCCACTGTTGCTCAGAGTATCATTATTTTTTTTGATCTGCTCAAGTTTGGCCTTCATATTGAAAAGAAACTCTCTATTTGCATCCATGATTTTTTTCATTAATGAAAAAGTTGTTCTGGCACCCTGGTAGTTACCTTTTACAAAAGCACTGTCTTCAGCTGTCTTACAATTATCAGCCCTTTGTTTTGCAGCATTGATTTTTCCATTTATCATGGTTTCACCATCCTCCTGGATGGCTGAACTTTCAGATATTTTTACTTCTAATTGCTTGGCCTCCCGGCACAGGTTTTCCCCAATATCAAAAACCTTGAAGATTGTTTTTTCTTTGAACTTTATGTTTTTTCCAAGATCAAAGGCAGATTGTAAATTTTCATCTGCACTGTAGTAGAATATGCCTTCATCCTGTTCTATTTTTTCTTTGATTTTTTTTAATTCTTCAATTTCTGTGCGATACTCTTCAAGAAATAATTCCATGTTTTCTTTGTCTTCTGCATACATCTCTCCTTTTTTCTCTCCGTGCAGCCATTTCTGATATTCAACGGGGTTCTTTTTACACCAGGACAGAAATTTTTTATATTGGATCATATAGTATTTATAACTAACTTCATCTATTCTATTGCCCTGTCCATGCTGAAACCAATCAAAAAAACTTAAATCTTTAGTTGAAAAGGATTTACCATCCCACGGGTCAACAATATAGGTATCATCCAGACTACGTAGGTCATCAGCAGAAAATATCCCTGGTATATTTTTGACATCTCCCAAAATAACAAAACGATGGTCACCCTTGGTTACCGTGAGGATTTCATCGATTGACTCATAGGCCATAACCAGTATATGAAATGCGGTACTGGCACTTTCGTTACACTGTCCTATACGATTTACCCACACCCAAACAGCAGCGGAGAACTCATCAGAAGCCAAATTACCTTTATCCCAGAAAGCATCAAACCGCTTTAATTGTTTTTCTATCTTTGCATCACCCATAATACTATCTATTTTTTTGGAATTGTGATTTAGAAATGTTACTCTGTTAGCAACAGTTCTGGTCACATAAGCTGCAATATCTTTTTTTGAAGCACCAGACCGTTTCATCATTTTTGCATGGTCAATTGCTGATTGCAGACCGGGCGGTATAGGACTACCGGCATCAGCACTTTGACTTACAGTGATTGAAATCAGAAAACATAATCCTAAAAACAAATGAAATATCTTCATACGCATCTCCTAATCGAAAATAAACAAATAAGCCTTTACCGGCGGTGTAAACTAGATGAAGTGTTTCAATATTAAGTTTTAAGTAAAAGTTAATATTGAGAAAGCCTCTTCCGGTAGCTTCACTTTTTTTGCTGGTTCCGACCTTTGACTAAAGTAGGGGGGAAACTTGGGGCAGTTTCTTATTTATCCTATTCGCTGCTTACCCACGGGTTCAGCCCTCACACAATTTCGTCCATAATCCGGTTATCGAACACCCGCTGACTCTTCTTTTCTGAGCGAGGCAGGCTGGCGTAATCGACCAGTTCCAGCTCAACAGAAACCAACAACTGTTTTTTGATCTGATGGCTGATTTCGTGACTCAATTCCGGGCTGCGTTTGAGATCAACCCCTTCGGCACGTTCAACAACCAAGCGCATGTGGTCGCGTCCGGAATCGTTGCGGGTTAAATGAATCTGGTATTCGGAACCGATTCCCGGGACGGCAGATAAAATTGTATCAATACTGCTTGGATAAATATTCACCCCACGGAATTTAATCGTGTCATCACTACGGCCTTTGATCCGTGAGTGGCGCGGCAGAATACTGCCACAATCGCAACGACCAGGAATAATTCGCGTGATGTCGCGGGTTCGGTAACGGATCAGTGGAGCCCCTTCTTTGCATAAGGTGGTCACAACCATCTCGCCCCATTCACCTTCGGCGACAGGTTGCAAAGTTTCGGGATCGAGGATTTCCAACAGGTAATAATCGCCCCAGTAATGGATGCAGTCATGCTCACTGCATTCAATGCCGGTACCCGGACCGTAGAGTTCCGTCAGTCCGGTGATGTCAAACAGTTCTGCACCGCCAAACAGTTCAGAAATTTTCTGGCGCATCGAGCGGCTGGAACGTTCTGAGCCGTAGATGATCTTTTTGATCGCGATCTGATCAGCAACCCCGCGTTTGTGAATTTCCTCCGCCATCAACAGTGCCATCGAAGCAGTTGAGCAAAATACCGTCGATTGAAAATCGAGCAAGAACTGAATCTGCAGATCAATATTGCCCGGTCCGGCGGGAACTGCCATGGCTCCAATCTTCTCACAACCCAGCTGAAAGCCCATTCCCGCAGTCCAGACGCCATATCCGACAGCAATCTGTACCCGATCAAGGGGGGTGACCCCGGCCATTTGATAGCAGCGGGCAAAGAAATCTGTCCAGTCATCAAGATCTTTCTGCGTATAACAGAGAACTTTGCGTTTGCCGGTCGTTCCAGAAGAGGCATGAACCCGGACAATCTGTTCAAAAGGAACGGATCGTAATGGAAAAGGGTAGCCATCACGCAAATCTTCGGCTGTCGTAAAAGGGAGTTTCTGGAGATCATCCAGAGATTGAATCGTGTCTGGTGTGATATTCGCCTGATCGAGCTTTTCCCGATACTCGGTAGAACCTTCATAGACGTGCCGGATGGTCCACTGTAAACCGGCCAACTGGTGGGCTTGCAATTCTTCTGCTGTTTTGAATCCGGGCATAAAGTTCTGCTGTTGCATATCAGGTTTCTCCAGACGGATATTGGTCAACCCGGCAGCTCCAAGACGGCTGGCAGCGGGGTTAGTGTCACTGGCAGCGCCAAGGAAAGCGGAGCGCAAAATCGGGTCATTTAAAAGTTTGCTGCTTTTTCCCTGCTCAATGATTTTACCATTGGCGAGCAGATACGCCTTGTCCGAAGCTGAGAGGGCACGGGCAGCATTCTGTTCAACCAACAGGATTGTGGTTCCAGAACGGGCAAGTTGATGGATGATGGCAAAAATTTCGTCAGTAATCTGTGGAGCTAATCCGAGACTTGGCTCATCAAGCAGTAACAAGCCAGGTTTGGCCATCAATGCTCGACCCATGGCCAGCATCTGTTGTTCTCCACCGGAAAGGGTTCCAGCCAGTTGTTCTCGACGTTCCTGCAATTTCGGGAAGCGGCTGAAAACCTCTTCCATGCGCTTTGCGGCTTCAGCTTTTGAAAGTTTTAAAGGGATTGCTCCGAGCTGTAAATTTTCCAGTACCGATAAAGAGCCGAAGACTTCACGTCCTTCAGGAGAGAGTGCCAAGCCAAGGCGTACCATCTGCGCCGGGCTGGTGTTGGTCACATCTTTTCCATTGAGACTGATTTGACCCCCTGAGGGCTTAATCAGACCCATTAAGCACTTCAGCAGGGTGCTTTTCCCCGCCCCGTTGGCACCAACCAGGGCAACCGTTTCTCCTTTACCGATTTCAAGATCAACTCCGAAGAGGGCTTGGGCGGCGCCGTAGTGGGCGGTGAGGTTGTTGATTTTCAGCATGGTTCGATCCTAAATAAAAAAATTTTAACACAGGGGCGGAGAGATGGAGAGAAAAACCAGAACCTTAAACTTTGCCACCAAGGCACCAAGTTCTCCAAGGCAACCAAAGTTAAAATCATTTTTAAGGTTTTAAAACCAAAAAAAGAGATTTTACCCTTGGTATACTTGGAGTCTTGGTGGCTCTTTTGGGTTTTAGCCCTTCTCTGCGTTCTCTCCGCCTCTCCGTTAAAAAAGTTTTCAAGCCGTCGCATCCATCCGTCCCAGATAGGCTTCCAGCACCAATGGATTCCTTCGCACTTCATCCGGTGTGCCAATTGCAATACATTTGCCACTATCAAGTACAACCACCTGATCGGCGATCTCCATGACCAGGTCCATATCATGTTCAACCAGAAGCATGGTGTGACCAGTACTTCTCAGCAGCCGTAACTGCTCGCCAATGGCAGCCGTCTCCTCAGCATTGAGTCCGGCAACGGGCTCATCGAGTAAAATTAATTGCGGCTTTCCAACTGTAGCTCGAGCCAGTTCAACCCGTTTCTTATCGCCATAGGCCAGAACTCCGGCTGGCCAGTTGGCTTTATCTGCCAGGCCAAAATGATCCAGAGATTCCAGAGCACGTAATTTTAATTGCCGTTCACGATGGCGTAAATCTGGTAAACGCAACATCGCCAGCAGCATTGAATTTCCAGCCTCGCTGGTTAATCCAGTAAGGACATTATCGAGAACCGTGAGGCGTGGAAATGTTTTTAGATTCTGAAAAGTTCGTGAAATTCCCAGCCTGCTGATTTTATATGCGGGGAGGCGCTCAATATTTTGCTGCTGAAATTGAATGTTGCCTGAGCTGGGTTTCATTACCCCGGTAATACAATTAATCAGGGTACTCTTCCCTGCGCCATTTGGACCAATCAGTGCGGTGAGCTTTCCCTTGGGAACAGTAAAAGAAACATCCCTTAGTGCCGGGAGCCCGCCAAAATTTTTATTCACCTGATCAAGCTGCAGCATCCTTTTGCCTCCGCAGCGCCAATTTGGTTTTGACCATCTCCACCAGGCCGGTGACCAGTCCCTGGGGCAGGAACATCAATACTAATACCAGGATACCGCCATGAACAAAGTCCTTGTAAGTTTCAAAAATATCCATCCATTCCGGCAACAGGGTAATCAATGCAGCACCAAAAAGTGATCCCCAGATTGAACCCATCCCGCCAATAACCACCATAATGACCAGATCTGTCGAGGTAAAAATGCCAAAGGAATCAGGACTGACAAAGGAGTAGCAGTGGGCAAACAAGCTGCCCGCAACCGAAGCAAAAACTGCGGAGAGGACAAATATTTTTATTTTTGCATTGCGGGTATTAACTCCCAGCGCTTCAGCAGCAACTTCATCCCCGGCTAACGCTGACAGACCGCGACCAACGCCACTCCGTACCAGATTAAGGCAGAGCAGTAAACTGACCAAGGTGAAACCCCAGAGGAGGTAATGGAGCCGAACCTCATCATCAAACTGGAAATTTCCAAAAGAGAGATAGGGAATACCGGAGAAACCACTCGGTCCACCGGTGACTTCATCCCATTGTAGCAGAATGGTATGAACAACAAAGTTCAAGCCCAAGGTTGCCATAGCCAGATAATGGCCCGAAAGGCGTAGTATCGGGATACCAATCAGCAGTGCAACCAACGCAACAATGGTGGCAACCAGCAACATTGCCGGCCAGGGGGGGATTTCATAGGTGACGGTCGCAATAGCTGAGCCGTACGCACCAAGACCGAAAAAAGCGGCATGCCCGAGGGAAATCTGCCCGGCGTAACCAATGAAAAGATTGAGGCCGAGAACAATAATAGCGTTGATGGCGATCAGATTGGTCAGGCCGAGGGTGTAGGGATTATTTTCAAAAACCGGGAATAACAGCAATGCCAGAGAGAGTCCAGTGACGGTTAGCCCGGTGCGATGCAGATAGATGAAATAGAGGATTTTTTGTTTGCTGGTCATGCCTTTGAACCGTTTCTGTTCTGTTCGATGTTAATATATTAACTGATTATCACTAATCTTCCGCTTAGAAGGCGTGTTTTGGAATGTTGCCCCTTCCCCCTTGATGGGGGAAGGTTGGGATGGGGGTGGATTGTTGCTATTCGCCCCTCTCCCTAACCCTCTCCCACGCCGGGGAGAGGGAATTTTATA